>Ga0207756_100031_pt1 | contig 258731 bp, 219 predicted proteins | sample A23M1SouthBayCA_FD_187748 | JGI IMG/M metagenome (GOLD analysis project Ga0207756, IMG submission 187748) | Aerobic enrichment media microbial communities from Eden Landing Ponds, California, USA - A23 M1 (3) (SPAdes) | ecosystem: Environmental > Aquatic > Marine > Unclassified | place... | reverse complement strand
CTCGCGCCGCTCGCGCGGCAAAAATCTGGACCAAAAAACCCCCGACGCTACGCCTCGAACTCCTCCTCGAACACGAACGTCCCGTTCCGCTGGACGACGTCGCCGTCGAGTTCGATCCGCGAGTCCTCGCTCATGTCGACGATCATGTCGACGTGGACCGCGGAGGCGTTGCGTTCGTTGCCCTCGGCGACGGTGTCCTCGTAGGCCCGACCGACGGCCATGTGGACGGTGTCGCCCATCTTCTCGTCGAAGAGCATGTTGTAGGTGAACCGGTCGATGTCCCGGTTCATGCCGATGCCGAGTTCGCCGAGGCGGCGGGCGCCCTCGTCGGTGTCCAGGACCTCCGTGAGGACCGCCTCGTTCTTGCCCGCCGAGTGGTCGACGACCTCCCCGTCCTCGAAGCGGAGGGAGACGTCCTCGACCTCGCGGCCCTGGTGGTACAGCGGCATGTCGAAGAGGACCTCGCCATCGACGGTGTCGGGGATCGGGGCGGTGAACACCTCGCCGCCCGGGAGGTTGTGCTCGGCGTCGTCGTTGACGGTGGGGTTGTCGCCGAGCTTCATCGTGAGGTCAGTCGCGTCGCCGGAGACGATCCGGACCTCGTCTGCCTCGTCCATCCGATCGACCATCTGCTGCTGGTGGGCGGCCTGGGCCTCCCAGTCCTTCGTGATCGCGTCCCAGACGAAGTTCTCGTACCCCTCGGTGCTCATCTCCGCGAGCTGGGCGTTGGCCGGCGCGGGGAACTGCGTGAGACACCACTGCTGGGAGAGGCGCTCCTCCCGGACCGGCATCATCGCCTGCGTGTACGCGGCGTTGGTCTCGGGATCGACGTCGCTGGTCTCGGTGACGTTCTCGTTGGCGCGGATGGCGACGTGGACGTCGCTCTCCTCGACCATCGCGAGGGTGTGCTCGGGCGTCTCGAACTCCTCGCGGCTCCGGAGGAAGGCGCGGTGGGCCCGCGAGCTGCCAAAGAGCGCCATCGGGTTCGCGTCGCGAGCGCCGATCCCCTCCTGCAGGGCGACCACCAGGTCCTCCGCGATCGGCGGCGCGCTGATCACGACGTTCTGGCCGGCCTCCAGTTCCACGGAGTGATCGAGCAGGATCTCGGCGTGCTCCCGGATTCGTGGATCCATGAAGAAACGTGATCATCGGGCGCCCAAACCGGTTGCGATACCGGCTGCACGCCGCTCACTCGGCCGTCCGCTGCCACCGCTCGGCGAGGTCCGCCACGTCGGTGCCGTACTCGCGGCGCGCCGTCGTCCACGCCGACCCACCCGCACGACACGCAGACTCGAGGGCGTCCAAGCGCTCGGCGTCGTACGCCGAGGCCAGCGCCATCGCCTGGAAGACGGTGGACGCGGCGGGATCGGCGGCGTCCGGCGCCGTCGCGATCCGCTCCCGGATCTCGTCGGGGTCGCCGTCGAGGGGGACCCCAGCGCCGATCGACTTCGACTGCTTGGGCACGTCCCCGAATCCCGGCACCATCCGCGTGAGGAGCCCGCCCACGCGACCGGGAACCCCCGCAGCCTCCCGGAATCGCCGCGTCCAGGGCACCAGCCCGTGCTCGTCGACGCCGAACGTCAGCAGGACCTGGTCGTACTCGCCCTCGAGCAGCGGGTGCAGGAAGTCCGCCCCGTGGAGGACGGCGCTGTGGGCGTCCGCGGCCTCGGAGGTGCGGGCTGGGGCCCGGTCGGGGTCGGCGTCGGCTTCTCCGGCGGCAGCGTCGTCGGTGCGTGCGTCGGTAGCAGCCCGTTGCTCCGCTGTGCCGGACGTCGCCGCCTCGTACATGGCCTCGACGGCGCGCTCCCAGGCGGTCTCGGACCCGTCGCGATCCTCCGACCACGCGTCGGGATCGTAGTACCGAGCGAGGCGGTGGCCCGTCGCCATGACGTCGGTCGCCTCGGACTGGGTGCGCAGCGTGCCTGCATCTGGGTCGAACCCCAGATCGAGCGCGAAGGACCGGTAGCGCCCTGCGAGTCGATCGATCCGCTCGGCGTTCCCGCCCCCGTGATAGGGTTCGAGGTCCGCGAGGACGAACTGGACGTCCAGCCCCGCCCGCTGGAGCGCGATGGCCGTGCGGAACTGTCCGACGGTGCCGAGGTGCGGCGGGCCGGTCGTGCTCACACCCATGCAGACGAGCGTGGGCCGTCGGTTCGCTCCGTCGACGACGATCGGGTCGTCGACCGCGACGAATCGCCGGACGACAGCGGGGTCGATTCCTCGCCAGCGCGCTCGGTCGGGCTGCTCGAGGTCGCGACGCTCCTGGACGGCCGCGTAGTGGTCGGCGAGGCGGGACACGGGGAGAGCAAGCGCCCGCCGACTGAAATGCTATATTGTGACGCGGTACCACTACGCAGATCCGCCGGTCACTCGGCTGCGCGGCCGGAGCCGTCGGCCTCGTTCGCGGCGTCGAGGTCCAGTGCGACGACGACGGCCAGGCCGAGCCACGTCAGCCCGAACAGCGAGACCCACCGGGGGACGGGGAACAGTGTGAACGCGAGCAGCGTGTCGACGAGGAGCGCAAACGGCAGGAGCCAGACGAACGGGGCGGGGACCACTCCGGCGTCGGTCGCCTGGAGGAGGAGCCACAGGACCGCGGCAGCGAGGGCTACCAGCCCGAGGATTGCGAGCGCAACCACGGGAAGGACCGGTTCGACGACGATGCCGACGCCGGCGGCGACGAGCACGGCGAGGGCCGCGAGGACAGCCCCGAGCGGCGAGCGCCACGCCGGACGGCCGGACGCCAGCCCGCCCTCCGTATCGCGGGAGAGATGGACTGCCAGGAGCGCGAGCACCGCGTAGGCCAGAGCCGCGCGGACGGAGGCCCTGCCGGTCCCCGTGAGGACCGGGAACGGCGGCCAGAGGAGACCCACCGCGGTCGCGGTCAGGCCGGTCACGAGGCGGCGACGCGCCATGGCGGCGGCTCTCGGCGAGCGTGCAAAGGCGTTCGGGCAGTCGACCACGCACCGGTGATCCCGGCAGCCGGATCAGGTATTTCCGCACCCGCGATCAAGCCCAGCCATGATCGACCTCCGCTCGGACACCGTCACGACGCCGACCGACGCGATGCGCGAGGCCGCCCGCGAGGCGGACGTCGGCGACGACGTCTACGGCGAGGACCCGACCGTCAACGAACTCGAGGCGACCGTCGCCGAGCGGCTGGGCCACGAGGCCGCCGTCTACGTCCCCTCGGGGACGATGGGCAACCAGATCGCGCTCCGGACCCACACCGAACGCGGACAGGAGATCCTGCTGGACCGCGAGGCCCACGTCTACAACTGGGAGGTCGGCGGCCTCGCCCAGCACTCGGCGCTGCAGGCCCGCCCGTTCGCGGAGACGGTCGCGGGCGACGGGCAGGCGGGCCGCGAGCGGGGCGTGCCGACGCCGGCGGCGATCGAGGAGGGCTACGTCGAGGGATCGATCCACCGCGCCGGCACCGGGCTCGTCTGCCTGGAGAACACGCACAACGGCCGGGGCGGGCTCGCGATCGCTCCGGAACGGATCGACGCCGCGGCCGAGGCCGCCCACGACCTCGGCGTGCCGGTCCACCTCGACGGCGCCCGGCTGTTCAACGCCGCCGTCGCCCACGACGTCCCCGCCGAGCGACTGACCCGGCACGTCGACTCGACGATGACCTGTCTCTCGAAGGGGCTCGGTGCGCCGGTCGGCTCGGTGCTGGCAGGCTCCGCCGAGTTCGTCGAGCGGGCACGCCGGAACCGGAAGCTGCTGGGCGGCGGCATGCGGCAGGCGGGCGTGATCGCCGCGCCGGGACTCCTCGCACTCGAGGCGGTCGACCGCCTCGCCGAGGACCACCGGAACGCCCGGCGGCTCGCCGACGGGCTGGACGACCTGCCCGGGCTGGACGTGCTCGCGCCGGAGACGAACATCGTGCTCGTGGACGTCAACGCGGCGCCCTTCGACGCCGCGGCGTTCAAAGCGCGCTGTGGCGAGACCGACGTCGCCTGCACGCTCATGGCCGAGCAGACCGCCCGCTTCTGTACGCACCGTGACGTCGCGGCGTCGGACATCGACGCGGCGCTGGAGCGGGTCGAGCGCGCTGTCGGCAGCTGAGTGCCGACGGCGGGACGCCGACGGAGTCCGCCAACCCGCTGGCGGCGCTGCAATGACGCTCGTCGGAGCACCGTCCCCGCCCCGCTACCGCTTCGCGTCCTCCATGCCCTCCTGAAAGCCCATCACGGTCCGGCGAAGCAGGAGGAACCCGAAGAAGATGAGCCCCAGGAGCCCGACGACGAGGATCCAGAAGAGTGGATCGAAGCCGAGAATCGCGAGCGCACCGGTCATGCACCGCCGTTGGATCGCCCGGCGCAAATGCGTTCCGGAAGCGCAAAGAGCCCTTTGAGTGGACGGAAAGTCCATATACGGCGCCGCCCATGTGTGGGCCAATGGCGGATCTGCTGCCCTCGATCCCGGACGCCTCGGTCTCGGAGGAGGCCGAGCCCCGCGTCGTCGGCCTCGACGACGACGACGCCGAGGACGTCCTGGGCGCGCTCTCCTCGACCACCGCCCGCCAGCTCTTCGCCGAACTGAACGAGGAGCCCGCCCACCCCTCCGCCCTCGCCGACCGCGTCGAGACCTCCCTCCAGAACGTCCAGTACCACCTCTCGAAGCTCCAGGACGCGGGAATGGTGGAGGTCGTGGACACCGCCTACTCCGCGAAGGGGCGGGAGATGGACGTCTACGCGCCGGCCGATCGGCCGCTGGTGGTGTTCGCCGGCGACGACGAGGACCAGTCGCTCCTCAACCAGGCGCTGGGTCGCCTGCTCGGCGGCCTCGGCATCGTCGCCGGCGCCAGCCTCGCCGTCCGCGGACTCGCCTCGAGTGAGGGAACGCAGACGCCCGTCGAGACGGGTCCGGAGTCCCTCGGGAGCGGCGCCGCCGTCGGCGACGGTGGGGCCGGCGGTGGAGACGCGGGTGCACCCCCGGCCGAGGACGGTGGCGACGTGGACGTCACCGCCGACGGCGGCATGGACACCGGCGGTACCGACGGCGGCGGCATGGATGCCACCACCGGTGGCGACGGCGTCGACGGCGACGCCGCCCAGGACGTCCCCGCGGAGGGCGCCGAGTACACCGACGTCGACCTCGAGACCACGACACCCTCGAGCCTCCAGGAGCGCGGCGAGTACTCGCTGGCCGAGAACGCCTCCCAGCTCGACGTCGACGTCTCGGGCACCGGCGACGCCGTCGCTGGCGCGGGGGAGCCCGTCGCGAGCGTCGAACCGGCCACCCACGAGCTCTCCTGGATCGTCGAACCGCTCGCGGCGACGGGGCTGCCCCCGTCGATCGCGGTGGCCGTCCTCGGCGGCTCGCTGCTCGCCGGCGGCCTCCTCGCGTGGGTCTGGCGGAAGCGTCAAATGCGCGTTTGAGTCTCCGGCAGGGCTTTTTCCGTGTGCCCCCTTGCCACACGTGGGCGCCCCTGGTGCCCGACCCGCCCTCCGACTCCGGTGACACGCCCCGGTTGCCGCCCGCCCCGGCGGCGACCGGCAGCCTCCGACCCCTCCCGTTTCCCCGCCACACCGCGGGCTCGCCCCGGGGTGTGGCCTCGCTGGCGCGTCGATCCGCCCTCCCGGCCCATGCTCAACCGGGATCGACGCGCCGACTCGCCGCGTGTCCACGACCCCCGACTACCCCGCTCCTCGCCTCCAGCCAGTCCACCGGATGGGTAGCCCCAAGTGGGACCCGGCCCAACGGGAGCGCATGTCGCTGGAGGCCGAGGCGTCGGCGCTGCGCGAGCGGGTCCTCGGGGCGTTCGTCGACGCGGAGCCCCTGACCGCCGCGGAGGTTGCGGTGGCGGCGGCCGTCGACCCCGAGGACGCAGCGGCGGCGCTGGAGGCCCTCGTCGCGGACGACGAGCTCCAGCACGCCACGGTCCGCGGGGTGGACATCCGCCACCGCAAGCGCGCGGAGGACGACGACGCCGTCGACCTCGAGGAGCCCATCGATCTCTACCACCGCCCGGCGGCGGCCCTCGCGGAGGGCGTGGGATCCGTCGACGGCGCGGCAGTCGAGGACGCCGACGCGCTCGGCCGCCGGCTCGCGCGGATGGACGTCGAGGGCGCCAGCGAGATGATGCGGTCCTGGCGTCGCGACGCGGTCCGGGCGGCCTACGAGCACCTCGAGAACGCCGGCCCCGCGGCGGCGGAGGACGTCGTCGACGCCGTGTACCCGGCCCACCAGGCAGGCTTCGACGACGCCGACGCGTGGTGGGACTGCGTCCGCCCGCGACTCCTCCGGCTCCCGGGCGTCACGGTCGAAGACGTCGACGAGGAGCCCCGCTGGCGGATCCGGAGCACCGACGACGACGGCCGATAGCGAACCGGCCTCGCCGAAGCCGCTGTAGCCCGTCCGCGACGGTGTCGCTCACCCCACCGATCGCTCAGTCCCCGGCGGCACCTCTCGCCCGCACGACCAGCACCGGCACGTCCGCCGCGTCGACGACCCGCTCGGAGACGCTACCCAGCGACGTCAGCTTCTCCCGCGGGCTCTTGCCGTGCGAGGCGATGACGATCAGGTCGACGTCCGCCCGCTCGGCGTAGGCGGTGATCTCCTTGTCGGGCGTGCCGGGCCGCGTCTCGGTCACCGCCTCGAGGCCGCGGTCGGTGGCCGCCTCCGCCACGTCCGCCAGCGCCCGCTCGGCCTCCTCCTCCAGCGTCGCCTCGACGTCCGGCCGGGTCTCGGCGTCCGCCGCGCCCGTGATCCGCTGGTCCACGACGTACAGCCCGTGGACGGTCGCCGCGTCGTTTTCCGCGGCGTGGAGGGCGTGCTCGATCGCCGCGTCGACCGCCTCGCTCCCGTCGGTCGGAACCAGGACGTCGTCGTACATGGCCGGGGCTACGATCCGCGAGGCAAAGAAAGCGGCTGCCGGGGAACCCGACGGGGGAAGAACCGAGCGTGCGAGAACTGCGCTACTCCTCCTCGGCGAGCAGCTGGATCGCCTGGCGAAGGTGGAAGCGGGTCCGGGCGTCGCCAGCGTGCTCCAGCGCGGCCTGCAGGTGGCCGGCGAGTTCGGTGTCCTCACACCCCAGCGCCTCGGCGAGGGCGGCGCCGTCGGCCATGCCGGTGTCGGTGGTCATGCTTTCGTGTTAGATCTCCGACGTACTAACCGTTTCGCCGGGAGGAAGGAAGAGCTGGGCGCCGTGGAGGCAGTTCCGCCAGCCACTCCTCGGGCGTCGTGTCGTAATCAACGTCGGCGGCCGCCAGGTGCTCGACCTCGCTCCAGGGCAGCTCTCGATGCTCGATCCCCTCCCCGTCGTAGCGCAGCAGCAGGCCCTTGTCCTCGACCTCCGGCTCTCAATTCCGCCGCCCTACCTCGGCATCGTGGTCGTCAAGCGGCATCGTCGCTCTTGGATGGAGGTGTGCAAATAGGGACGGTCGATCCGGGCTCGACTTCTTCAGCATCTGCGACAGCACAAGACCTGCCCGTGTTCGACTGTCACAACTCCATCAATCGAATCCTGGTAGCTCCGACTGACTGTCTGCGTAATGGTGGATGGTCTCGCCGCTTGTTACCTCGACATATCCAACCTCGTCCAGGTGGTCGAAGAATTCCGGCGAGTATACCACGATATAGGTGGCATCTGCCGCCGTTGACAGGGTAATCTCGTGAACTTCTGGAGGAACTGATCTGCTCCCAAGGGTGGCGGTGTCTACGACAGCACCCTCTTCCGTCACGAAATACGCCGTGACACTCGAGAACGTGACATTTTCTCCCAGGGTGACGAATCTGAGTTCTCCATCGAAGGTCACGTTCTGGTCTCCCGATTCCACGTCCCCGGTTATATCGAACGACGCGTCAGATTGTCCGGGCGTTCTGCAACCCGCAATCGCTACCATGCCGACGATCATCAATACGATGAGGACCGTTCGAATTCTCCGATTCATAACAATGATTCTGCGATGTGTGCTCTAGGGCCATTCGTAGAGGAGGTCCCAACCGGAAGTGCATTCGGGAATGGACAGTCATGGCCAGACCTCAGTCGGACCGTACGTCGATGTGAAAATGCCTGTGGACTGGGTGGAGCCCGTAGCTGGTTGGGCGACACCGGGCCACGTGCCAGATGAGGAATGAGCAGCAGCATGAACATCATGTGTGCAATCTTGGTCTCAATCGAGGCCGGGGAGTTCCGATCTGGACGTCGCCTCGTGGGAGTGGTACTCGCCATCGACGCGCTCCCAGTACTGGACTGCGACCTGTTCGTCCCAAAAGTCGTCTGAGACGATCACGACGAACGCCGGCGGATCATTCGTCGATATGGCCACCGGAAGCCGGCCGGCCGTTCCGGGCAGATCGCCGAGTCTGTATCGTTCGTTCGGGGCGGAACCGCTATTCACCAGCACCACAGACACGTTGTTGAACGCCGTCTGATCTGCCGGCGCACTCCCGGAGGTGATGTTCCCCGTCATGCGGAACGAATCGTTCGAAATGCCAATCTCTCCGGAGAATCCCACGGACACTTCGTCGCCGTGTGGAGTCGTGCAACCGGCAATGAGGGAGGCGGCCATGAGGATACACACGACGAAGATGTTCCCTCCCATGTCCCTACTGCTATCAGTTCTCTTGTACTAAGATCCAAGTAGAACCCATCAAGCACGCATTCACTGGTCATATCGGGCTCGTAGCCGCTCGCCATGATACTCCAGTCATCACCGTTGACGACTGTCAACCGTAGTAAGGCATCGGGACACTCCGTCGACTCCTGGTCGTCCGCATCCCCCAATGGAAACCCCGTGACTGAATACGTATTTCTCGGGCTTGGCGGCCATATTAGAACTGAGAGGATCAAAGGCATTGGATTCCATCCGGATCGCCGTGCTACCCGTCGGGCTCGATCGGAAGCTCAGACCTGTCTGTTGTCCGTTCCAGGCGATACCCGTTCGCTGCGTGCTCGGAACGAACGTAGTACACGATTTCCGTTTCTCCATCCCAAATATCGGGAGAATCGAAGACGATATACTGCGGGACCGTGTCGAGCGATATTCTCACAGTGAGGCGATCCGATTTACTCTCGATAGTCCCAAGCGTCTCTCTATGAATGAGAATCCCGTCTTCAGCGTAGAATTCAGCCGAAATATTTTCATACACTTCTTGCTCCATCGTCCCGGAGATACCGATCGACCCGTTCATCCGAAACGACGAATCCGATACCGTGATGTTGTCTTGATACGTGAGACTACCGTTACCTTGTTCGTGGATGTAACATCCAGCCAGAGTCCCCATGACTACTACAACGAGCAAGATAGCGGCAGGGTTGTTCATGGTTCCTCAATAGATAATAACTCCTCTATGCTAAAGGCAAGGTACCTTCCGTCCATAGGGGAAACAGCCAAACCGTCTGTGGTTTCAGCCATGATGCTCCACTGACTTGGCCCGCCAGATCTTATCGACTCCGGTGAATCGTCGTATGAGGGATCTCCAGTATCTCCACTGTATACCTCGCCAAGCCGTAGTAAGGAATCAGTACTCGCCGTAGGCTCTTGATCGTCCACCTCACCGATTTCGAGGCTGTGCCCGATTTCATGCATCACGACGGCCGCACTCCCCATTTCGTGGTTGGTATCGTAAGGGGACCGGCGGACATCGTCTGAGTCAAATGTCGCGTCGATTTGCCCAGTATACACGCCGATCAGTGGGGTTCTCCAGTAATTAATGGCACTGGCATCTGCAGCTTCGAGAGCTGGCCCAGGTTCATGTCCTATGAATATATAATCGTCAGCATTCATGTCCTCGTGATTATATTGGACCACTATCGTCTCAACGAGGTCGAACCCGGATTCTGTGCCGATGCAAATACTACCTGGCGACCTCTCAATAATTTCCGCATACATAGGATTGGCTGACGTGAGTGGATCAAGCAGGATGTCCTCTGCGGTACATTGCCACGGATTGTCGAGATTCTCCTCGTCCAATGTGTCATCGAGTGTGAGACTCACGTCGATCCCGTACAAGGCATAGTTCCGTTCGATTGCGTGGACCCACTCGTCTTCGTGAAGAGTGAGCGGTCCCGAGGCACCGGCGTACGTGTCAACCTCGGCGGTATACGTGATCATCGGAGTATCATGGTCATCCGTGGGAGATGTCCCCCTTAGACGTTCCCCGATATGGATATTGGAATGTTCCTGAACACCGTCGGAGTCGATATCAGTACCTGGGGTTGAAGGCGGAAGATGATCGATCTCATGAACCTGTGCCTGTTCTGGAACGACATCTGAGCCGTTGATTCCACCGTCTTGTAGATTGTGACGATACAAGACGAGGTTGTCCGTCCTCCCGACACCATGAACTCCAATGTAGCCGTCCCATTCCCCGTCTCGGTCGGTGTCCGGGTTGTCAGGATGCGTGTTGTAGTCCGCGACGGTCTCTATGAATACATCGAACTCGCCCGATAGAGGCCAAGAGGCTTCCTCCAGCGAAGGGACGGTGAACATTTCCTGACCATCCGTAAGCCCGTCATCATCAGTATCAGGGTCCCAGGGATCGATGTCGTAGGTATGTTCTGTGAGCGGTGTGGGGTATTTCGTCGGTTGCGGCTCCTCGACTGCATTCGGGAGCCATACGTCAAAATGCTCCTCCCCAGAGAGAGACGTAAACGCCAAATCCTCTAACGATGTCTCACCCGAATCGTAATCCTCGGGCACGACGTAGTCGAAATCGTCAGTCGCATCGTTCAGTTCCCAGGTTTGCAGCTGATCCAGACTGCGCGGGGTAAAACGATTGAAATTGATGGTGCGTACGAATCCGAGACGACTCATCTCTGATACCGGATAGCCCGAATCAATTGAAGCACTATCAGACAAACGCTGGGCACGTTCTCCTATCGGATCGATGATACTCCGTTGATGTTCCTGCGTAATCCCATAGGTCACCGTTGCGTTCGGATCCGTGTGCGTGACATCCCGTTCGACATCGTCAGGGAGTCCGTCGTCGTCCGTGTCCGAATCCCACGGGTCGGACGTGAACGTCACGTTGCCGGTCGTCTCGCCGGGCTCCAGCCGCTCGCTCGTATTCCACCGGTACACGGACCCGTTCCGGTACACCACCGAGACATTCCATCCCTCGCGTTCGGGATAGTCGCCGACGCCGTCGTCGTCGGAGTCGACGTCGAGGGGATGACTCGGGGTGGCGTAGAACGCCTCGTCGAGGCTGACCCTCCGGTCGCCGATCGTGAACTCGTAGTCCATCGAGACGTATTCGCCGACCTCGTCACCGTCGAGCAGGAGGTCGCCGTCCGTGTCCGGTTCCTCCGGATTCGTCGTGACGTTCTCTCCGGTACCGATCAGCATCCCGCCGGTCTCCTGGGCGTCAGTGAGTCCGTCGTCGTCGGAGTCGACGCCGCCGGTCGTGTTCTCGGCGACGCGGGAGAAGACCTCTGGGAGTTCCTCGGCGCTGCCGACCGCGTGGAAGCTGCCATCTGTCTCCGTCGCAATCGACTCCAGTTCCGATTCGTCGGCGTTGCCGAAGCCGATCGTGTGGATGGTGACGTCGTTGGCCGCTGCGCGCTCGGCCTGAGACTGTGCACTGCCACCCTGGCCGTCCGCGAGGAGGATCATCGTCCGGGCTCGGGAAGCATTGCTCCCGGCCAGGAGGTGATCGAGGCCAGTGCTGACGCCCCCGGAGATGTCCGTGCCGCCCGATGAGTCCAGCGCACCGATGGAAGCGTTCACGGCGTCGAAGTCTCGGGTGAGCGACTGGGTCACGCTCGCACGATGATCGTAGTCCACCACGGCTGCGCGATCGACGTCGAGGAGTGCACCCACGAACTCACGCGCTGCGCTTTTCCGATACCCGCTTGGGTCGTTCCATCCCATCGATCCCGAGGAGTCGATGACGAACGCGACGTCCAGCGGGCGGACGTCGCCGTCATCGCCACCGCGATCGCTGGGAGGCGTGTTGGCCTCGAACGCGCTCGCCCAGTTCGACACGTCGAAGACGACGAACGTCGAGAAGTGTGTCGTCTCAGCGTGGACCGTGTCGTTTTCGCTGTCGATGGACGTGTTCAGCGGGACGAACGTCCCCACGGAGCTGTTGAAGGTGAAGACGGCCAGATCAGATTCGTTGACGTCGGGTGCATCGTCGTACTCGAAGGAGACGTTGGCTCGCTGGAAGCGTCGGTCCGTCTCCAGGTCGACGATCGGGGTGACGCTTGCGTTGGCGACGGCATCGTTGTCGTACCGTTCCTGATCGTTTCGCTGTATTCGGACGGAGTCACCGATGTTCCCGGGGCCGTGGAGCCTCAGCTCGACGCCGACAGATTCGTTGCCGGCTGTGGTACGATAGGTCTCGTTCCCGTCGAGCACGCCGTCGTCGTCGGTGTCGGGGTCGAGTGGATCGGTGTCGAGTTCCAGTTCCTCACCGTCGTAGAGCCCATCGTCGTCGGAGTCAGCCAGCAAGGGTTCGGTTCCGAGCTCGATCTCCTCGGGATCGGTCAGGCCGTCCCGGTCGCCGTCGGTCGCGTTGTAGTGGCTGCCGGCCTCGACCTCCTCGGCGTTCGTCAGCCCGTCGCCATCTGGATCCTCGGCACCGTCGAGGACGCCGTCATCGTCGGTGTCGGGGTCGAGTGGGTCGGTGTCGGTGATCAGCACTTCGGCACGGTCGTCCAGACCATCGTCGTCGGTATCGTTCGCCAACGGATCGAGACCACGGTCGAGTTCGGTGATCGTCGCGAGCCGATCGCCGTCGAAGTCCTCGCGGCCGTCGATCACGCCGTCGTCGCTCTCGTCGGCGTCGGTCGCCGGCGCGTCGGAATCGGGATCCAGTGGGTCGGTCCCAGTGACGTTCTCCTCGATCAGATCGGAGAGTCCATCGCCGTCGAGCCGGAGTGTCGCGGTGTCCGAGCCCACGACCCGCCCGCTGCGGGCACTCGTGGTCGCCGCCTCGGCCTCGATCGTCGCCACGCGATCCTCGAGCCGGACCGTCGTCGCGAAGGGGATCTCGGCGCCGGCCTCCGCGGTGGCGCGCAGGGGCACCTCCTGCTGCTCGCCGTCGACCGTCACCGTGAGATTCTGGAGCTGCGAGGCGCGGACCGCCGACACTGTCCCGCGGAGGGTGTAGTTCGCGGAGCCGTTCCGGATCGGGTCCTGGCGGTCCTCGATCCTCACGACAGGATCGGTGCTCCGGTGCAGGCGGTTGAGCAGCCGATGGGAGCGGATGAACGCGTGACGGTAGCCCGCGATCGCCGCGTTGCGCTGCTCGCGATCGTAGCGATCGTCGCCGCGGTCGAAGTGTCTGCGAGCCTGGTCGAGCTGGTTAGCCGAGCGTCGCTCGTTGAACTCCGCGCCGCGCTCCTGGAGCACGTGGACGGTCCGGTTGGCATCACGCAGCTCGGCGCGGGCGAAGCGTGCCTGGGAGGCCAGCAGGAGATCGGCAACCTGGGGAGCAGTCTGCTTCGTTCGCGAGATGACCGCGGTGTCCTCGTCGAAGATCCGGACGCTGTCGACGCGGTTCGCGCCGACGTAGTAGGAGAAGGTGTCGTTGATCCGCTCCTGCAGCCGGTCGTTGGCGTTCGGGCCGCCGCGGATCGAGGCGTTCTCGATGCGCTGGTAGGCCCGTATGCGGAGGTCGAGCGAGGAGGCGTTCTCGTCGAAGGATCGTCGGTCCGTGTCGTCACCGGTCGGCGGTCCACCGTCGTCGTTGCCGTTGTCCTGCCCCGGAGGCCCACCGTTCCCCTGGCCGGGCGGACCGCCCTCGTCCGGCCCATTGCCCTGCCCTGGCGGCCCCTGACTCGGGGCGGGCTGGGCGGTGGCGACCACCGGTGCCACCATCGACAGCACCATCAGAAGCGCGAAGGCGACCGCGAGTCCGCGGTTGTCACTCGACATTGGGAACGGCACGTTACCCCGGGGTATTAAATTTTGTCTAGAATATCAAAACAGGAAATGCCATGGGTAGAGAAATATGTCGGCAGCAACGCTTTAGAACTCGAATTCGAGGCAAGGCCCGGAGTTCTCACCGACACCGAGAACGGGCCGTTTTTGCCCGTTCAACGCCGTTCCCAATTGCCATCCGAACGTGTTTGTCGCCCACGCTCCCTACGCCAGCCACTCCTCGGGCGTCGTGTCGTAATCAACGTCGTCGGCCGCCAGGTGCTCGACCTCCTCCATCTGCAGCTCGCGGTGCTCGATCGCCTCGCCGTCGTAGCGCACCAGCAGCCCCTGCTCCTCGATCTCGGGCTCGCGGTTGCGCCGCCGGGCCACCTCGACGTCGTGGTCGTCGACCTCGCGGACGATCGTCGCGAGGTTGACCGGGCGGCCCCACAGCTCGAAGGCGCGCTCGAGGACGCGCTCGGCCTGCTCGAGGTCGAGGGAGACGCCGTTGAAGTGGTGGCCCAGCAGCAGCTCGTTGCGGTTGCGGTAGTTGCCGTCCTCGACGGTGATCGTCGGCTTGCCGAGGTTCGTGAACTGGAGGAGGAGCTTGCGCTTGACGTCGGCGGGGTCGGTGCTCGCGACGCGGTGTTCCTCGGCGGCGTGGGAGTACTCGTAGGTGAAGTAGTCGGCGGCGCCGACGAACTCCTCGGTGAGGAACTGGTCGAGGAAGGTGACGTCGTTGTGGCGCTCGCGGAGTTCGCGCATCCGGGTCCAGCCGGCCGTGTAGTCGACCGCGGCGACGGCCTCGGCGATCGAGTCGTAGCGGTCCTCCATGACGTAGCGAGCGATCTCCTCGAGTTCTGCCTGGGAGACGTCGGGGAGGAACCCGCGGCTGGCGGGCCGGGTCAGCGAGTAGTGGCGGCGGGCGAGCCCCTCGTGGGTGAACAATCGCCAGGCGGCCTCGGTGTGGTCGAACTCGCCGGCGCGGGCCGCGGCGAGGGCGTCCTCGTCCACCAGCTTCGCGGGGAGGGCCGCGATCTCGTCGAGGCTGGCGCTGGCCGGCGACGCGAGCGCCGGCGGCGGGGCGAGGCGGTCGCGGACGTCCTCGAGATCGACCGCCTCCCGCAGCGTCTCGGCGGTGATGCCCTCGACGCGGAGCAGCCGCTCTACGACCTCCCGCCGGTTCGCGCGGTTCTCGACGTAGGTCCAGAGTTCCTTGCCCAGCGCGTAGGGGTTGAGCCCAGGCGAGCCCAGCACCTTCGCCATGTGGTCGGCGTAGGTGACGAACTCGTCGGGCTCGGCGAAATTCTCGCCGGCCATCATGATCGACTCGTGGTACGCGGCCCAGCCCTCGTTCATCACCTTCGTCATCCGCTGGGCGGCGAAGTAGTACGCCTCCGCACGGAGCAGTTCGATCACCTCGCGCTGCCAGTCCTCGTACTCGACGGCGCGCTCGGCCTCGGCGTCGTAGGCCATCCCGTGCTCGCGGAGGAACGCCAGTACGTCGGCCTCGGGGGCGTCGCGCTCGACGGCCTCGGCCTCGCGTTGTTCTTCGAGCCACTCCTCGTCGAAGACGGCGTCCCGGACCTCCTCGCCGACGCCGATCTCGGCGAGCTGGTCGGCGATGTCCTCGGGATCCGGCGCGTCACCGTCGTCGGTGCCCAGCTCCCGTCGAAAGGCGCGCTGCTGGTCGATGGTGTCCGACAGCGAGAGCACCGTGTCGATCCAGCGCTCGACGGCCTCGCGGTCGATCTCGGGGTCGTCCATGTAGCCGCGGATTCGCTCGGCGTGGCGCTCGAGCATGGCCGCAGCGCCGCCCTCCTCCCCCGGGAAGAGCCCGAACCACTCGTTGTTCCCGAAGAAGTCGGCGTGGGCCTCGACGTGGGTGATGACGGCCTTCTGGTCGGCCAGCGCGTTGGACTCCTGGAGGAAGGCGTTGGCCGGGCTGTCGTTGTTGACGATCTCGAAGGCCTTGCCGCCGGTGTAGCGGCCCTGTTTCTGCTGGCGGTCGTAGGCCATCCCCCAGCGCCAGTGGGGATACCGCGATTGAAAGCCGTCGTAGGCGATCAGCTCGTTCATCTCGTCGTAGTCGACGATCCAGTAGTTGACCGGCACCGGGTCGAGGCCGAGGCGGCGGGCGAGTGCCCGGGCGTCCTCGACGGGCGCCTCGAGCTGGCGGGCCTGCCGGCGCGCCTCGTAGCGGTCGAGCTCACTCATCGGTCGACCCCTCCGTGGAGAGGACGTCGTAGATCGCGTCGGTGACGTCCTCCGGGCCGCCGACGCTGGTGACCGCGACGTCCTCGGCGTCCTCGCCGAAGTGCCGCTCCAGCTCCTCGGCGTGCGTGGCGTTGATCGCGTTGCCGCTGGGCTGGGTCTCGACGTACGCGTGGAGGTTCGCGTCCAGCGCCTCCATTTTCGGGATGACCCGGTCCTCGGTGTCGTTGCTGGAGTTCTCGGAGTCGCCGGCGGCGAACACGTAGCGGTTCCACTCGCCGAAGGGGTAGCGCTCGAGGATCTCCTCGGCCAGTTCGTAGGCCGCCGAGATCTTCGTGCCGCCGCCGCTGCGGATGCCGAAAAAGTCCTCGCGCTCGACCTCCCAGGCCTCCGCGTCGTGGGCGACGTAGTGGAACTGGGCGGTGTCGTAGGTGCCCTGGAGGTACCAGTCCAGCGGCGTGAACACCCGCTCGACGAGTTCGCGCTTGTTCTGGCGCATCGACCCGGAGACGTCCCTGATGTTCACCACCACGACGTTGCGCTCGCGCTCCTCGATCACCTCGGGGTAGCGGTAGCGCTCGTCCTCGCGCCGGAACGGCACGTGATCCAGGCCCTCCTCGCGGATCCGCTGGCGGACCGGCGTGCGCTCGACGTTCGCGGCGACCGCCTCGATCGAGTCCCAGCGGCCCCGCTCCTCGGCGACCTCGGCGTGGAACTGGGCGACGGTACCGTAGGACACCGGGACGTGCTCGCCGCGTGCCCACTCGAAGACCTCCTCGACGGTGACGTCCGCCACCCGGCAGACCTCCCGGAGGTACTCCTCGTCGAACTCGGTGGCGAGCTTGCGCTTGAGCCCCTCGGTGAACATCCGCTCGAGGTCCAGCGTCGAGTCCGGGCCCGCACGCGCGACGTCGGTGTAGTCGCCCTCGACCTCCTCGACGACCTGCTTGCCCTTGGGCTCCAGGTCGAGCCCGAGCTCCTCGTCGAGTTCCGCCGCGAACTCCTCGGGCTCCATCTCGTAGTACTCGTGCTCGCCGCCGTCCTCGCCTGGCTCGCCATCGCCGTCGCCGTCGTCGGGTTCGGCGTCGACGGGGTCGCCGACCTCGGCGTCGCCCTGGCCGACGCCGCCGCGGTCGCGCTCGTCGTACGCGAACTCGGGGAGGTCGACGACCTTGATCGGGACGCGGACGCTGTCGGCGTCGCTGGCGCTCAGGTCGCCGTAGGCCACGAAGTCCGCGAGGTCCTCCCGGCGCTCCTCGCCGACCGTGCGGAACCGTTCGAGGTCCTCGACGAGTCCCATCGTCACTCACCCCCGCGATCGCCGTCGCCGTCGGGCCAGTCCGCGGCGACCCGCTCCATCACCCGGCGGCTCGTCAGCTCCGCGGAGGCCGGGGTGTAGCCCTGTTCGGCGACCATGTGCTCGATCGTCCGCTCCTTGACCGCCGCGGTCTCCGTGTTCGCCGGCGGATCCGCCCACTGGTCGGGATCGAGCTCCTCGTGCCGCCGGCGGACTTCGTCCCAGTCGGCGGCCTCGAGCACGTCCGCGATCACCGGGATGGCGGTGAGGTCGACGTCGTCGACGGCGAAGTCCTCGCCGCGTCGTTCCCAGGCGTGGCGGTTCAACGCGGTGACGACCTGCTCCTGGCGGAACGCGGCCACGTCGTCGCCGGCCTCGTTGCCGTCGTAGTCGGCCTCCGCGAAGCGGCCCAGCGACTCGACCTCGAAGACCTTCATCGTCAGCGGGTCGGGCTCGACGCGCTCCCCGCGGTCGTCCTCGATGGGCTCGTCGGTCGCCCAGCCGTACACGTGCCGGACGTACTCCGAGACCGCCTCGGGATCGACCGAGCGGTCGGCGGTGATCGCGTCGACGACGTCGGTCGCCTGGCGCTCGGCGGCGTGCTCGCGGGCGGGCTCGACCCGCGACCCGAACTCCGTCCGCTCGGCCGGCGAGAACACCGGCGCCACCTCCAGCTCCGCGACCATCCGATCCAGGACGTCCCCGGGCAGGACGACGTCCTCGACCGGCAGCTCCGGGTGCTGGCGCTCGCGCTCGGCCTGGAGCAGTTCGGCGAGCACGTCGCGCGTGAACGTCACGGGGATCCCGTGGCGGCCCTCGCGGGCGGCGCCTGGCTCGCGCTCGACGTCCTCGATCGTGAGCCGCTCGTCGCCGTCGGTGAGATAGCCGCGGTCGTAGAGGCGGGCGGTCTCGAGCAGCGAGAGGTCCGTGCCCGCGTCGTCCTCCGGGAGCCGCGTGAGCACGCTGAAGAGCGCCGCGGCCTCGAGAGTGTGTGGGGCGAGTTCGACCTCGCGGACTTCCTCGGCTGGCATCTCGCCGTCGGTGGAATCGGCCGGCCCGGCCGTACCGGGGCCGGTACGGATCGGCAGCGTGACGCCGGCGCGGACCCGCTGCTCGCGCTCGGCGTCGTCGGCCGGTTCCCAGACCTCGTGCTCGCCGGTGAGCTCCCGCCGGAGCAGCTGTGCCGACAGCGAGACGTTGGTCAGGTAGGTGAACTCGTGGCGGGCGAGCCGGCGCTTGAGCGCCTTCAGGGGGTCGGCGTCGGCGCGCTCGGCGTGCTGGTTCAGCGTCGCCTCGAGGTCGGGATTGGAGATGACCAGCAGCTGGGTGTCGACGTCCATCCCGATGCCCTTGTCGAGTTTGACGTGGCCCTCGTCGGGCACCGACAGCAGCTTCTGGAGGAGGTCGGCGTGCTGGGCGGCGTCCTCGACGATCGTCAGGAGGCCGTTGCCCTGGGCCAGCACGCCGTCGTAGGAGAAGGCCTGAGGGTTCTTCCGGCCCCGGGAGTCCAGCTCCTGGAGCATCCCCGCCATCCAGGAGCCGACGAGGCGCTCCTTCGGCGCGCCCTCGTCCTCGGCGTGCAGCACGCCGATCCCCCGGCCGACGTCGACGACGTAGTTCTTCACGCGGAGGTGCTCGGGGTCGGTGATCGCCGAGAACAGGTCCGGGACGCCCTGTCGGCGATAGCGCTCCTCCAGGAACTCGTATGCCTCCCGCGAGAAGGGGTCGAGGTCGGCCTCGACGCGGATCGGCACGTGGTCCTCGCGGGCGGCGTTGATCCGCTCGAGGAGCTCGGTGCGGACGTCGGGCGGGAAGACCGACAGCGGGTGGGTCTGGACCGGACTTGCGTGCCAGTCGTCCTCGTCGGCGGGCTCCTCGCCGCCGTAGGAGAGCCCGCGGGTCTCGGCGGCGCCCTGGACGTTCCACTCGATCGTGTACCGTCGGCCGGCCTCGGTCTTCGAGTAGGCACGGAGGCCGTGGACGAGACAGCGCTTGAGCTCGGACTTGCCGGTCGCGGTCGGCCCCTCGATCCAGACGATCTTCTCGGACTTCCCGCGGCCGGCCGCGATCGAGCGGAGGTCGTCGACCAGCCGGTTCAGCGTGGCCGTGTTGCCCAGCACCGCGTGCTCGCCGTCGTTGTGGGGATCGTCGAAGAAGCGGTAGCGCTCGCGCTCCTGGCCGCGCTCGACGACCGTCCGGGTCCCCGCCGCCTCGATGGCGTCGACGAGGTACTTCGCGGCGTGTGCGGCCAGCCCCGGCTGCTCGAGCACGCGGTCGACGTAGGCCGCGAGGCTCGTCGGCGGCTCGTAGGCCGCCGCGAGCGAGCGGTCCGCGGCCTCGACGTACTCCTCGCCGCGCATCACTCCTCCTCCAGCTCGGCCCTGGCCACCTCCGCGCCGGCGAACTCGAGGACCTCCCGCGCGCCGGGCTCGGAGTAGCCCTGCTCGACCAGGGCGTCGAGCCACCGGGAGCGCTCCTCGTCGTCGACGTCGCCGGCGCTGACCAGCGCGGAGAAGTTGATGTTGTGCTTCTTGTCCGCCCAGAGCTTCCGCTCGAGGGCGCGGCGCAGGCGCTCGTTGTCCGTCGGGTCGAAGGCCTCGCCCTCGCGGGCCCGGCGGGAGACCCAGTTGCTGACCTCCTGGCGGAAGGCGTCCTTGCGGTCCTCGGGGATGTCGAGTTGCTCCTCGACCGCCCGGAGGAACGTCTCGTCGGGGTCGCTCTCGGCGCCAGTAATCGAGTCCTCGACGGTGTCGTCGTCGATGTAGGCCATCACGTGGTCCATGTACTTCTCGCCCTGGCGGCGGATCTCCTCGACGTCGTAGGCCAGCGCGTTCCGGACGTCCTCGATGGCGCGCTCGCGGTACTCCTCGCGGACGGTCTCGAGGTAGCGGTAGTACTCCTCGAAGCGCTCCTCGGCGATCGAGCCGTGGTGTTCGAGGTTCTCCTCGAAGAACGCGAAGACCGTCAGCGGGGAGAGGTACTCCCGGTCGCGGTGAGTCGAGTCCATGATGGCCTCCGCGATCTCGTCGCCGATGAACCGCGGCGAGACGCCGGTCATCCCCTCGCCGACGGTCGCGGCCTCGTCGGCCTCCGCGCGCAGCTTCGTCACGTCGACGTCCTCGATCGCGTCGGTCTCGCCGTTGTAGGCCCTGGCCTTCTGGAGCAGGTCGACGGTGTCGGCGTCGGGCTCTTCGAGCCGGGTGAGCACGCCGAACAGGCCGGCCATCTCGAGGGTGTGGGGCTCGACGTGGACGTCGGGCACGTCGGCGTTCCCCAGGAGCTTCCGGTAGATCTCGGCCTCCTCCTCGTAGGCCATCACGTACGGAACGTCGATGCGCTTGGTCCGGTCGTTGAACGCCTCCATCTTCTCGTCGCCCTTCTTGTCCTTGTACTCGGGCATATTCGTCCGGCCGACGATCACCTGGTCGATGTCGATCCGGGGGTTCGACCGGGGCTTGATCGTCTGCTCCTGGGTGGCGTGCAGGAAGTCATAGAGGAACTCCCGCTGGAGCTTCAACAGCTCCTCGCCGGAGAACAGGCCGCGATTGGCGTTGCAGAAGGCGCCCGAGAAGTCGAAGGCCCGGGGGTCGGACTCGCCGTAGACGGCGATCTTCGAGTAGTTGACGTCGCCGGTGAGCTCGGTCTCGTCCTGGTTCTTCTTGTCCTTGGGCTCGAAGGTCTCCAGCGCGCGGCGCTTGTTCTCGTCGGCGACCAGCCGGACGACCTCGACGTGGTTCTCCAGGACGGCCTGCAGGTCGTCGTCGTAGTGCGCGAGGAGTTCGTCCATGTAGAACTCGCTCTCGGGGTCGAGGTTCTGCTCGTTCCGGATGGTGTATGGCGCGTCGAGGGCGGCGTTGATCCGCTCGAGCACCCGATCGCGCTGGGCCTGGGGCAACAGGACCAGCGGGTCCTGGTGCATCGGCGACCGGACGGTGTCGTCGGCCGGATCCTGGTCGGGGATCACGTCCCGGAGGTTCCGCCACCGGAATGTGTAGAGCCGGCCGGCGTCCCGGGCGGTGTAGTCCTCGAAGTACCGCCGGAGCTGGCCGTCGAAGGCGGACTTCCCGGAGCCGACGGGCCCCAGCAAGAGGAGGATCCGGCGCTCGGGCCCGAGGCCGCGGGCGCCGGATTTCACCTTGTTCACGAACTCGTGGATGGCCTCGTGGACGACCTTCCCGTAGAAGCGGTGCTCCCCGTCGTGAAGCGGGTCCTCGCTCGCCAGGTGGTACTCGACGACGCCGCGGTCCTCGTCGTAGGTCGAGCCATAGAAGTCGAACATGTCCGCGACCCGCTGGTGGGCGTTGCGGGCGATGGCGGGGGTCTCCTCGACGGCTTCGAGGTACCACTCGAAGGAGCGGGGCTCCCGGAGGTCCTCCGGGATGGTCGAGCGGTACTCGGCGCTGAGCTCCGCGAGCGTCTCGGCGCCGTCGTTCACGATGATCGGCCTCCCGCCGTCTTCGCGGCCGAAGCGGGGATCCACCCGGCCACGGCGACCGCCGCGACTGCGGCGGCCACCGGGGGCTCGGTGGTCGGGGTGCTCGTCCGGGCTGGCCTGGTTCGTGCGCCCCGGTCGCCGCCGGGACGTCGGTGGTGCATTGCCATGTGTGTTCATGCCACACCCACCGGCGACGCCGCGGCGCACGGGCGAGGAGATCGTCGAGGACCGGCGGGGATCGGTACTGCGGTACCGATACTCCTTTGATGACCAGGTTTCCAGCCACATAAGCGTGGCCCCAAAAGACATATACACCCGATATATAGCCGGTTCCCACCTTTTGAAACCGGGTGCAGGCGGCAGGACGTTTCCGGGTGCGGGGGAGGGCGGATCTCCCGTTAAGTGGTGTCGGCTATCCAGCGCGCTCCCAAGCTGGACGTTCAGTGGAGACCGACGGCCCCTCCGTGGGGCTTTTCGTCGGCGCGAGCCAGGGGTGGCCATGGACGACCCGCCGGCGGGCTGGACGGTCTGGGCCGACGAGGACGACGGCCGTCAGGTCTGGGCCTACCGCCCGGACGTCTTCGACGCCGACGCCTTCCCCGCCCCGTGCATGCCGACGCTGTACCTCACCCGCGGCCGTCGGAACCGCCGCCCCGGCCGCGAGCGGGAGGCGGCGACGGACTGGTTCGTGACCCTCTACCTCGAGCCGGAGGTCACGGTGACAGAGGAGCGCTTCGAAGAGCGCGGGGCGGCCCGGGAGCGCCTGTTCGACCTCGCCGGAGACTTCGCCGACGGCGCCGTAGACTACCGGCCGAGCTACCAGGTCCCCCGCGATGCCTACCTCGAGAAACTCGACGAGTTGACCGGGCGGCGGGGGTGAGGGACTCCCGTCGGCGGCCACTCGTCCCGACCGGGGGGCCAGGGCCGGGCCCCCAAGCGGCCCGCTCCCGACGCACTACTCGACCCGCTGGATCTCGTTGATCGCGACGTTCTCGAACCGCGCCGTACACAGCGCCCGCGGAACGACGCTGCAGACGGCCAGCCCGACGGTGATCCGCTCGGGAAGCGCGACGTCGCGCTGGTCGACGACGTCCCACCGCTCGCCGTCCGTCGAGAGCGAGCACGTCACGCGGTCGCCGTCCCGCTCGAGTCTGACCCACGCTGCTCGATCGGACGGGGCCCGGAGCTGCTGGGTCACCGTCTGGGCACCGGCCTCCGAGCGCCAGGCCACCTCCGGCCCGCGGTCGACGGTCCGTCCGACGTAGGCGTGCGTGGCGTCGTCCTCCCGGCCACCCCGGACAATGACGCCAGCCTTGCTGAATGGGTTCACCGCCTCGACGTCGGCGACGCGAGCCTCGATCCTCGCGGGACCGCTCAGCGTCGCGTAGGCGAAGTGGAAGTCGTTGGCGTCCTTCCAGATGTCGTCGCCGGCGCCACGGACAGTCCACGTTCCCGGAGCCTCCCGGACCGCCGAGCCAGCCGTCTTGATCCCGCCGACGTCGACGCTGTCCTCGATCTCGTGGGGCGGGCCGAGCGCGTAGTCGACGTCGGGCCGCGTCGCCATCATCACGTTCCGGAATTCGAAGCGGGCCCCGCCGTCGGGTCCGTCGGTCACGTCGACGTCCCACCCGTGCTCGCCGGCGACGTCCGTCACGATCGAGAGGCCCGTTCCGGTGCCGTCCTCGGCGGTCGTGTAGCCCTCGGCGAACACGTCGTCGCGCTCGGTCTCGGGGATGCCCACTCCGTCGTCCTCGACGTAGAAGCCGCCGTCGAGAGCGCCCAGCCGGACGGTCACGTCCTCGCCAGCGTGGTCTCGGACGTTCTTGAAGAGGTTCTCCAGCAGCGGTCGCAGCCCGGCTGTCGATGCGCTGACGACCGTCGCCTCGGGCAGGTCGACCTCGAGGGTCGCCTCGGGGGTGGAGAGCACGCTCCACACGTCGCGGGCAGTGGTGACCAGGGCGGCGCTCCGGTCGCGGTCGATCGAGGGCTCCTCCTCGGTCGCCAGCGCCTCGAGGTCCTCTAGGAGCTCCTCCATGCGCTCGGTGGCGTACTCGATCTCATCGAAAGCGGCTTCGTCACCCGCCCTCGCGAGGTCGAGGTAGCCCTGGAGCAACTGGAGCGGGGAGCGGAGGTCGTGCGAGACGAAGCTGGTGAACTGCTCGAGCCGGGCGACCTGGCGCTCCAGGGAGCGCTCGTGGCGCTTGCGCTCGGACACCTCGCGAACGAGTCCGATCACGCCCCGTGGCTCGCCCGCCTCGTCCCGCCAGGGCACCAGCGTGTGGGAGAACCAGAACGCGCTCTCGCCCTCGCCGTACCGCTGGACGTCCTCGAGGATGGGCTCGTTGGTCTCCAGGACGGACATCGCCAGCTCGTGGCGCCGCTCCATGACGTCCAGGGGTGCCTCTCGCTCGCGGGCGAGGTCGAGGCCGGTCCTGCCCAGCAGTGCCTCGGGCCGAGGGCCGCCGGAGTAGTCGCTCGCGAAGACGTAGCGCCCCTCCGCGTCCTTGACGAACCCCATGACGTCGTAGTGCTCGAAGAACTGGTCGAAGATGGAGCGAACCCACGCGTCGGCGTGGCGGTGTTCGCCCTCCCCGAGCGCCGTCCGGACCGCCTCCTGTAGGGCCTGCCGGTCCGCGTCGTCGGCGCCCGTGGTGGGGACGATCCGCCCACCGGCCGTCGCGATCCGCCGCGCGACCGACGCCAGATCGCTCTCGGCGTCGACTGCGACCAGCACGGGCGTCTCGGGGTGGCGCTCGCGGAGTACCGCCACGAGGTCCTCCCCGTCGTCCGTCTGGAGCGACGGGCGAGCGACGACGCACCACACGTCCGCCCCGACGGCAGCGAGCGCTGCTGCCCCGTCCTCGACCGCCCGAACCTCGTACTCCTCGGCGCCCGAGAGCCACTCGACGATCGCGTCGTCCGCCCCGGCCGCGCTGACGACGAGGACTGCCGACCGGTCGTCGATACACTGCCGGGGGAATGACACGATGACTCAGTGCAGGCACGCGGGAATAAATCACACGGCAGCCAACCGGCGCCGCCGGCGGTGGCTCCCGCTGGCCCTGACTCCCTCCGAGCGGACCGGACAGGCCCTCTGGCTACCGGATCCCGCTCCCCCGCCCGGGGCGTCGTGGATCGCGGATCCCGCCGTTCGGGACCCGAACCGGCCCTACTCCAGCGCCTCGAAGGTCTTCTCGGCCCACCGGATCGCGAAGGGCGGACCCCGAGAGCGATAGGCGTCGGTGTTCAGGGCGCCGAAGGGCGAGGGCAGCGCGAGGTCGTGCTTGATCGCGGCGCAGGCCAGTTCCGCGGCCTCGGCAAAGCCGGTCTCGCCGCGAGCGACCTCGCGAGGGAGGTCCTCGAGGCGGCCGGTGAGCCGGTCGCCGGCGTCCGCCCAGGCACTGCCGAGAGGCGCCAGATCGTCGGCTCCCGCCGCGGCCCAGTTCGCGAAGGTCTCGCGAGTGTGGAGCCCGAGCCAGCCGTCGTAGAGCGCGGCCGCGAACTGGTAGGTCCCCGCGGGATCCAGCGGGGTGGCGGTCGCGAGGTCGGGGTACCGCCCGCGGAAGAAGCCCAGGAAGTGCTCCGGCGGCGGTCGGTGGGGCGGAGGAGCGCTGGCGGTGTCCACCCCACCAGCGTCGGGCGGTGGCGAGTCGTCGTTGGGGCCGGGGACGGCGACGTCCAGACCGACCTCGACGAGCGCCTCCGCGAGGAGGAACTCGACGAACGCCGGTGGCGAGCCCTCGACACGGGGCTTGATCAGCACCGTCGGCGGCGTCGTCTGGCGGGTCCAGACCACGCTCCCGTCACCCGGCGCGCCGATCGTGAACGCGCTGCCGGCGTAGCGGGCGAGTTCCTCGGGGACGTCCGGCGGGAGCCACGCGGCGGGATAGCGGTGGGGCTCGAGCCGGTCGACGAGCAATCCGAGTTCCTCCGCCACGGCCGGGTCGAGAACCTCGAAGTCACGCTCGGTCTCCAGGACGAGGGCGTCGGGAGCGTGGGTCTCGCGCACGGCCGAGACGGTGGCCGAGAGGTCGCGCTCGGCGAACATCAGACCGCGTAGACGGCGATCAGTGCGACCGTCGCCAGGGCCGCGAGGACGACGGTGCCGACGACGATCCGCGTGGGCTCGCTCATGCGTGGTCGTGATCGAGCGGCGGGGTAAATCCTTCCGGTCGGCGGGGCGGGACAGCGGACGGTCGTGGCCGGCGAGCGATCCCGACGCGGAGGCGGCGACCGGCGGCGCCCGACGGACGGGGCCGATCAGGGCTCGAGGCGGTACCTCGTGGTCGGGGACCCCTCGAAGCGCGGCCCCGGTCCGGCCTCGGTGAAGCCCAGTTCCCGCGCGGCAGCCTCGACGTCGCCCTCCGCGTCGGGGACGAGCAACTCGACGGCCATCGCCTCGCGCTGGGCGAAGCGGACCGGCTCGCCGAGGAGCACCTCGCAGGCGTCGTCGGTGCCGTCGAGTTGCGTGACGTGGACGGCGTCCTGGCGTGCGTCGAAGCTCACGAAGCCCAGCAACTGCCGGTCTGGGTCGTCGGCGTCCTCGTTCGGGTCGGTGTCGACGGTCTCGGGTTCGGCCACGCGGACGCTCCGGTCGTGGACGAGATTTCGCATCACGTCCCGCGGGGCGTCGGCGATGGCGGACATCGCCGCGGCGTCGTCCTCGACCGCGTCCCGGACGTTCATCGGCGGGGGATAGCAGGTGCCGCGGTGTAAACGCTGCGCCGTCCCGGCGGCCGAATCGCCGAACCGCCCCCAGCGTTTTGGTCGTCCACGTCGTCATCGGCTGGCATGACGGAGGACCCGGAGCCGGCGTACTGCGACTTCTGCCGGCTCCCGCGACCGGCGGAGACGGTCGAGGCGACGGTCGACGGCGAGCGCTACCACTTTTGCTCGGCCCACTGCCGGGACGCCATGCTCGGCGCCGACCGGGTGTTCACGCGATACCACGGCCACCGGCGGTTTCAGCCGGGCGTCGCCGCCATCGACGCCGTCCTCCCCCAGGGCTGTCCGCGGAACGCGTTCGTGCTCTGCTCGGGGCAGGCGGGGACGCGCAGCGGCGCAATCCAGGCCGAACTCGTCTGGCGCGCGCTCCAGCGCGGGGAGCCGGCGGTCGTGGTGACGTTCCAGGAACCCCCGGCGTCCGTCGTCGAGCGCTTCGTCACGCTGGACTGGAACGTCATCCCCTACCTCGAAACCGGACAGCTCCGCGTCGTCGACTGCTTCAGCTACCGCATGGCCGATCGCAGCGACTCCCCCGGCCGTGTCAGCACCTGGAACAGCCACCTCGCCGATGCCGTGCGCCCCGTCACCGAGCGGGTCCGGGACCCCACCGACATCGACGCCGTGACCTCCAAGCTCGCCAGTGCGCTGGACGGCGGGCCCGGCCGGGACGCCATGGTCGAGACTGGCGTCGTGGTCGTCGACTCGCTGACGGAACTCGGCTCGCTCGTCCAGCCGGTCCAGGCCTACGACTTCGTCAAGGACGTCCGGGCGCTGGTCTGCAAGGCACGCTTCGTTCCGGTGTTCGCGTGTGCCACCTACGCCGGCGATCCCGAAACCTTCCCCCACGACCTCGCCTACGGCGCAGACGGGCTGATCGACCTCAAACTCGACGGCGACGTCGTCGAGGACGGCCTCGTCAAGCGGCTCCGGGTCCGCAAGCTCGACGGGGTGCTCTCCTACCAGCGGTGGACGGCCTACGAGTTCACCGCCGGTCGCGGGATGGTGGCCTTCGACCCGCAGGCGGAGCTGGCGGCGTCGACTGAAGCCGCCGTGCAGGCCGTCGGCGTCGCCGACGCGGCAGCGGACGCGGCGTCCGACACCGGCACCGCGACGGCCGAGGGGTCGACGACGGCTCCCGCGGGCGACGCTGGGACGGACACGGAGGACCGTGCGGTGGAGATGCCCGACGGGGACACCGACGACGGCGGCGAGCGGACCCACGACAGCGGGGACGGTGACGGCACCGGCGGCGAGGACGGCAGTGGCCCGGAGGACCCGGCGGCAGACGGCGGCTGAGACCCCGTCCCCCGCGACAGTACCGGCGTCGTCTGGATGGTCGGCCACGGAGCGCTCGGATGGACAGCGTTATCCCGACCCCATGGGTACCCTGGCCCATGAGCAGCGTCCACACGGAAGCGGTGGTAGCGTGCGCGTAGTCGCCAAGTTCGGGGGCACGAGCCTCGGCACCGGCGAGCGGATCGAGCGCGCGGCCGACACCGTCGCCGCGGCCGTCGAGGAGGGCCACGAGGTGGCCGTCGTCGCGAGCGCGATGGGGAACACGACCGACGAACTGCTCGAGGAGATCACCTTCGAGACCGACCAGGCCGACCGCGCGCAGATCGTCAGCATGGGCGAGCGGACCTCGGTCCGGATGCTCAAGGCCGCACTCGCCGCCAGGGGCATCGACGCGATGTTCCTCGAGCCCGGCTCGGAACTCTGGCCCGTCATCACCGACGCCCACGGCGAACTCGACGTCGAGCGGACCCACGAGGCCGCCCAGGCCCTCGCGGCGGTCATGGACGGCGTCGTCCCGGTCATCACCGGCTTCCTCGCCGAGACGGTCGACGGCGACGTCACGACCCTGGGCCGTGGCGGATCGGACACGACCGCGGTCATGCTCGGCAAGTACATGGACGCCGACGAGGTCGTCATCGTCACCGACGTCGAGGGGGTCATGACCGGCGACCCCACCGTCGTCGAGGGCGCCCGGAACGTCGGCGAGATCACCGTCGACGAGCTGCGGAACCTCTCCTTCCGCGGCGCCGAGGTCGTCGCGCCGAGCGCGCTCGCCTACAAGGACGACCGGATGGACGTCCGGGTCACCCACTACCAGCACGGCGACCTGCTCCGTGGCGGCACCCGGATCGAGGGCGAGTTCCGGAACCTCGTCGACATGCGCGAGGAGCCCCTGGCATGCATGACCGTCGCCGGCCGGGCGATCCGCAACAGCCCGGGGATCCTCCAGCGCCTGTCGACGGCGCTTGGCGAGCACGACATCAACGTCGACGCGGTCGCCTCGGGGATGGACTCGATCACGTTCTACGTGGACATGGAACAGGCCGAGGCGGCCGAGGCGGTGCTCCACGACGAGGTCGTCTCCCAGGAGCCCCTCTCCAGCGTGACCGTCTCGGAGGAGGTGGCCGTGATCCGGGTTACGGGCGGGCAACTGCCCAATCAGCCCGGCGTGCTCACGGAGATCGTCAACCCGCTCGGCGAGGCCCACATCAACGTCCGTGACCTCATCACCTCCGCGACCTCCGTCGCGATCTTCGTCGGCTGGGACGATCGGGAGGAGACCCTCGACATCGTCCAGCAGCAGTTCTGAGACCCGCTTCTGGCAACGCGCTGGCCACTCGCGACCCCCTCGTTTCGAGTGGACAGGACGGCTGCGTGGCCGTCACTCACCGCGGCGTTCGACCAGCGCAGCGACTCCCAGACCGAGGGCTGCCCCGGTGAACAGGCCCCACTCGAGGTTGCCGACCGCGACGCCGGCGCCGACGCCGATCACCGCGCCCACTGCCGTTCCGATCGCGATCCAGGGCGGCCCCTCGTCGACGACCGGCGACTCGCCCACCGGCTCGCTCTGGGGCCGATCTGGGAGCGCCTGGACGTCAGCCTCGACGGGTTCCTCGGGCAGGTCGTTCACGCAGTCGAAACACAGGAAGTGGTCGCTGCCGTCGGCGAGTTCGAGCCGGAGGCCTTCCGTCGGCGTGGACTCCAGCGTCCAGACGTTCGCGATGCCGCCCCCGACGGACACCCGCCGCCCGCAGCCGTCACAGGGGTCGGTCGCCATGGGGGAGCCTCGCCGGCCGGGCGAAAATGGGTTCCGATCGGGCGCTGCTCAGACCTCGGGCGCCTCGGCGAGTGCAGCCTCGATCCGCTCGATCGCCGCCCGCTGGTCGGCGAGGTCGTCCTCGACCGCGCCGGAGGCCAGCCGGTCCCGGTCGTCGGCGTCGAGGCGCTCGGTGGCGACGGCGGCGTCCCGGAGCCGGCCGTAGCGCTGCTCGTCGGTGGCGAGCCGCCGAAGGTCGCGGAGGGCGGCGACGGCCTCGTCGTCGACGATCCCGCCCGCGACGCCCCGGAGCTCCCGCACCAGCCACGGCACCTCGGCGGCGGGCGGCGGCGGCCAGCTCACGGTCAGGGGCTCGGCGTCGAGGCGCTCAAGGGCGGTCCGCTCGGTCGCGACCGCCCGCCGGAAGGCGTCGGCGTCGGGGACGTAGTGGGCGAGTTTCGACCGCGAGAAGTCGGCGTACTCGAGCAGCCGGGCGACGGACTCCTCGCCCGCAGCCGACGTCTCGACGTACTCGACGACGCGATCCGGCGGGGAGCGGAGGTCGACCAGCGGGTATCGCTCGGCGCGCTCCAGCAGCGCGAAGAGCTCCCGCGCTGGCGCGTCGGTCCGGAGATCCTCGAAGGCCTCCCGCACCGACGCGTTCCAGCGCTCGATCGGCTCCCGGAGCTCGTAGAGCGGTGCGTCGAGGTCGGCCTCGCCGAGTTCGATGAGGCGCTCGGAGTGCTCGGCCGCGGACTGGAGCTCCCGGCGACGCGCTCGGGCGTCGGAGATCGCCTCCGCGAGCCGGTCGCGTGCCGCCGCGGCGTCGTCCAGTCGCTCGGCGAGGTCGCTGGCGGGCTCGAGTGCCTCCAGCGCTCTGGCGAAGTCGTCCTCGCTGAGGCGGGTCTTGTCGACGGCCTCGAGGGCCGCCTCGAACGCCTCGCGGCGTGGCAGGTCGTCGTCCAGGCCCTCGACGTGGGTCGTGAACTGGCCCTGGAACTGGGCGAAGTTCACGAACTCCTGGGCGCCCGTATCCGTCGCGGAGTCCTGGTAGCCCACCAGCAGGTCCCGCGCGGTTCGGTAGCGCTCCCGGAGCGTCTCGAGGGACTCGCGGCCGTACTCGTCGACGGCCGCCTCGGCATCGCGGTACGCCGTGGCCGCGGACTCGAGGGCGGCCACGGCGTCCTCGGCGTCGGTGGGGGCGTCGGGACCGGTGGTACCCGTACCGACGCCGCCCGCCTGCCCACCCCCGCTCATGGCTCCTCGGTGCGATCGGTGGTCACTCGTAGACCTCCTCGGGGTCGAAGACCCGCTCCCCGACGACCTCCCCCTCGACCGTTCGGTGGAAGCAACTCCGGAAGCCGGTGTGACAGGCGCCGCCCTCCTGGCGGACCCGGTAGAGGAGGGCGTCGCCGTCGCAGTCGACCCGGATCTCCTCGACCTCCTGGACGTTGCCACTGGTCACCCCCTTCTCCCAGATTTCCTCGCGGCTCCGGGAGTAGTAGTGGGCGCGGCCGGTCTCGCGGGTCCGCTCGAGGGCCTCCGGCGAGACGTAGGCGAGCATGAGCACGTCGCCGGAGTCGGCGTCCTGGGCGACGGCGGGGACCAGCCCGTCCTCGCCGAACTCCATCGTCGGAGTCTCCTCCACCGGTGCCCCGCCGTCCGGCGCGCGTTCAGTGGCGTCGGCGGGATCCTCGTGCATGGGCGGAGGCTGGGGGCTGGCGGGAATAGGTCTTTTCCTCGGCGGACGGGGGCAGGCGACGGTGCGCACGTCCGGGGCGCCCCGGGGTGCTTTTGCCGGCTGGCCGCCAAGCGCGGGCCATGACCGACGGCGACGCCGGAAGCGGGAACGCCGACTGGGGCCTGGATCTCGGCCCGGACGGGCTGGAGCGCTACGCCCGCCACATCGTGCTCGAGGACGTCGGGCCGACGGGACAGGCAGCCCTGCTCGACGCCTCGGTGCTCGTCGTCGGCGCGGGCGGCCTGGGCTCGCCGGCCATCCAGTACCTCGCTGCTGCGGGGATCGGCCGCCTCGGGATCGTGGACGACGACGTCGTCGAGCGATCGAACCTCCAGCGCCAGGTGATCCACGGCGAGGCGGACCTCGGCCGACCGAAGGTCGAGAGTGCAGCCGACGCCGTCGCCGCGCTGAATCCCGACGTGACCGTCGAGCCCCACGAGGCGCGGCTGGCTGCGAGTGCCGCGGACGGCGACGGTCAGGACGTGCGGGCCGCCGCTGACCTGATCACCGACTACGACGTCGTCCTCGACGCGAGCGACAACTTCCCGACCCGCTTCCTCGTCAACGACGCGTGCGTGCTCGCCGAGACGCCGTTCGTCCACGGCGCCGTCTACCGCTTCGAGGGCCAGCTCACGACCGTCGCGGCCGGCGGCGAGCCCTGCTACCGGTGTCTGTTCCCGGAGGCACCGCCCGAGGGGACGGTGCCCGACTGCGCAACGGCGGGCGTCCTCGGCGTGTTGCCGGGGACGATCGGCACCATGCAGGCGACGGAGGCCATCAAGCTGCTGCTGGACGTCGGCGACCCGCTGACCGACGGCGTGCTCTACTACGACGCCCTCGAGCCAGGGACCGAGCGGGTCGACCTCCGCCCACGACCGGACTGTGCGCTCTGTGGGGACGAGCCCACCATCGAGACCGTCGACGACGTCACCTACGAGGGCGGCTGCGGCGTGGACGCAGCCTGAGGCGGGGATGCGTCGAGGACGATCGGACGCACGCGACGCCGGAGCTGTGCGTCAGGCGGCGCGGCGGACCACGAGCCCCGCGACCGCGACGGCGACGGTGCCGAAGGCCACCAGCGCACCGAGCGCGACCGCGAAGGACTCGGCGCCGCCCTCGTCCAGCACCACGTACTCCATGGCGTCGATCAGGTACGTCACGGGCATCGCCCGCGCGGGCCACTCCAGGTACCACGGCAGCTCCGAGACCGGGCGGAAGGTCCCTCCGAGGATCACCTGCGGCGAGATGACCACCGGGATGAACTGCACGGCCTGGAACTCCGTGTCGGCGAACAGCGACAGCAACACGCCGAGGCCGAGGGCGGTCAGCGCGCCCAGCAGCTCCACGAGAACGAACAGGCCGACGCCGTGGGCGAAGCTCACCTCGAGGAAGACCACCGCCGAGGCGAGCAAGACGAGCGACTGGACCGTCGCGAGCACGCCGAACCCGAGCACGTAGCCCATGACCAGCCCGCTCCGGGAGATGGGCGCCGCCAGCACGCGGTCCAGCGTGCCACCGGTTCGCTCACGCACGAACCCGACCGCCGTCAACAGGTAGGTGAGGAAGAACACGAACACGCCCAGGAGGATCGGCGCGACCGGCTCCGTCCGGGCGAACACTTCGCTCAGGAGCCAGATGATGAACGCCGGCACGACGACCACCAGCGCCAGCGTCCGGCGGTCGCCCCGGAGCCCGAGGAGCAGTCGGCGGGCGACCGGATACGCGCCTCTCATCGGTCCCATCCCTCCGGCGTGCGTCGGGTCGGGCCGTCGGGCCTCACCGTGGTGGACGATCGACCGCCATCCGTCGCCGCCGTCTCGGCCGGCGCTCCGTCGTCGCGCGGATCGTCCTCGGCCAGCAGTGCGAGGAACGCGCCTTCGAGATCGTCCGCGCCCGTCCGTTCGAGGAATGCAGCGGGCGAGTCCAGCGCGAGCACCCGGCCCTCCCGCAGGAAGAGGACGCGGTCGCAGTTGGCGGCCTCCTCGAGGTAGTGCGTCGACACGACGAGCAGCGTGCCGTCCTCGCGCCGCTGGCGGAAGCCGTCCCACATCGTCGCCCGCAGCTCCGGGTCGAGGCCGACGGTGGGTTCGTCGAGGAACAGGACCGTGGGGTCGTGGACGATCGCGCAGGCGAGACTCGTCCGCCGGATCATGCCCCCGGACAGCGCGGCGATTCTGGCGTCGGCTTTCCGGCCGAGCCCGACGGTCTCGATGGCGCGCTCGACGGCCGATTGGCGGTCCGAGACGCGGTAGAGCCGCGCGAAGAAGTCGACGTTCTCCCTGACGGTGAGGTCGCGGTAGACGGACTCGTGCTGGGGCATGTAGCCGAGGCGGCGCCGGTCGTCGGCGTCGAACGCCTGCGGATCGACGCCGTTCACGGCCACCGTGCCAGCCGTCGGGCCCACCAGCCCGAGAAACGTCTCGATCAGCGTCGTCTTCCCTGCGCCGTTGGGCCCGGCGACGCCGAGGATCTCCGGTCCGTCGATCGCGAGGTCGACGCCGTCCAGCGCGGTGACCGGGCCGTAGGTCCGTCGGAGGCCGTCGGCGTGGAGTGACGGCTCGTCCATGCACTGGCTTCGCCGCGACTCGGCAAATCGTTTCGGTGGGTCCCCGTGATTTATGCGGGAGTGCCCCGAGGACTCCGGCATCCGTCGGATGCTCTCCTTCACCCGGACGCGACGGCGGGAACTGCTCCTCCTGCTCGGCGTCACGCTCCTGCTGGGAACGCTCGTGGGCGCCGTCGGTCCGACAGCAGCCGCCGACGCCGACGCGAGGACCGGTATCGGCCACGCGGCGTCGGAGCGACAGGCATCGGCGGCTGGATCCCAGATCGAGATCGAACAGACCACCCGCGGGAACGTCTTCCTCGCGAACGAGACCCCCGAACTCACCCTCGAGGCCGACGGCGAGCGGGTCGCGTGGACGGTCCTGGACCACGACGGCATGGCGGTCGCGGAGGGGACGACGCTCGTCGACGGCGAGCACACCCTCACGCTCCCGATCGATCGCGTCGGCCACTACACACTCCGCGTGCGGCCCGACGACGCGCCGGCCACGACCGCCCGGACTACCCTCGCCGTCCTGCCGGCCGACGGGTTCGACAACGACGACGACTTTTTCGCGATGTCGACGAAGTTCGGCGCCGGCCGGGACCACGAGCTGATGGACACCCTCGAACTGCTCGGGGTCGCTGCCGTCCGCGACGAGCACGGCTGGCACGGCGTCGAGCAGTCCCGGGGCGAGTACGACTTCTCGGGCGCCAACCGCGCCGGCTTCATGGAGACGCTCCGCGAGCGAGGGTTCGACCGACTGTTCTTGCTCGTCTACGCCAACGAACTCTACGCCGAGGACTGGGAGGGAATCTTCACGTTCCCCCACACCGACGAGGCGCGATCCGGCTACGCGAACTACACCCGCGCCGTCCTCGAGGAGTATCCCGACCTCGAGCACGTCGAGGTGTGGAACGAGCCCAACATCGAGGGCTTCTCCGTCGGCCCGGCGGGCCAGGATCCCGGAGCGTACGTTCGCCTGCTCGAAGCGAGCTACGACGCCGTGCAGGAGACCCGGCCGAACGTCACCGTGGTCGGTGGGAGCGCGACCGCCGAATACGGGACCGACTTCCAGCTCGTCGACGAGGCGTGGTGGGAGGGCGTCTTCGACGCCGGCGGCGCCCAGTCCATGGACGCGATCGCCGTCCACCTCTATCGTGGCGAGCCCGTGGGATTCGACGCGAGCGCCGAGCGGCTCCGAGAGCTGACGCGGGCCGGCAACGACGGCGAGGCGCTCCCGATCTGGATCACGGAACTGGGCTGGCCCACCTCGCCGCACTACGCCGGCGGCGACCACGAGACCCGCCAGGCCCAGCACGCCGTCCAGAGCCACGTCCGCCTCCGCGCCGCGGGCGTCGAGCGGTACTACTGGTACACCCAGGTCGACACCTACTACGACGACAGCCGGTGGCAACACGCCGACGGCAGCGACCAGCTCGGCCTCCTCCGCGGGGCCGACAACCCCCTCGGCCGGAACGCGCCCAAACCCGCCTTCCCGGCGTACGCGACGATGACCCGGCAGCTCGCCGGCGCCACGTTCGTCGAGAACGCCTCGTCGCCGGTCGAGCGCTATTCCTTCGAGGACGGTGGCGACTCCATCCACGTCCTCTGGGCAGACGACGGGACGGACCTCACCGTCGAGACCCGGCAGCCGATCACGGTCACGACGATGACCGGGCGGGAGCAGACGCTCACGCCCGTGGACGAGGAGGTCTACCTGACGGTGGGTCGGGATCCGGTCTACCTCGGTGGCTCGGTCGAGGGGCTTCAGCGCGGTGCACCCGTCGGGATCGACGCGTCGATTTCCGGGGGCCAGGCCACTGATCGCCTGACCGTGTCCCTGGACGGGGCCGAGGGCCCGGACTCCGTAACCCACGAGATCGCCGGCGCCACGGCGACCGTGTCCGCGGACGACGGCGAGGGCGCCAGCGACACCCTCGACGTCCCAGACGCCTACGGTGATCGCGCCGCGGTCGCCGTCGACACCGTCAGCGTCGACCGCCAGCCCGTCGGGCGTCTGGAGACGCCAGTAGGCGTCCCGCGGGCGCAGTTCACCGATCCGCCCGCGATCACCGGTATGACGGTCGAAACCGCCAACGAGGGCCGCTCGAACGGGTTCTCGGAGGCCAACGACGTCGGCACGAGCGACAGCCCGTTCACCGCGACCAGCCGGGCGGGCGTCGCCTGCTGGGAGAGCGACGTCGGGGCGGGCTCGACCGGACGCCGGCTCTACGTCGACCTCCAGAACAGCCACGACGACTGGGACGGCGCCGTCCCGGTGACCGTCCGCTATTTCGACGACGGCGAGGGGACGTTCGGCCTCGAATACCAGGATGGTAGCGGGCACGGCGGCGCGACGGTCCCGGTCGAACTCGACGGGGACGGCGCCTGGGAGACCCACACCTTCGAACTCGACGACGCAGCCTTCGGGCCGGCCGAGCACAGGATCAACCACGAGACGGGCCACGACCTCCAGTTCACCCTGGAGGGCTCGCTGATCGGGCAGAGCGAGGACGACGTCTGCGTCGAGTCGCTGACGATGGGCACCGAGGCGGCGACGACCATCGATCCCACACCGACGGACGGCGGCGGATCGAGCGGGGGCGAGGCTACCGGCGGTTCGTCTACCGGTGGGCAGACGACGGACGGGGAACAGACCGGCGCCGGCGAATCCTCGACGGGTGGCGAGCCGAGCGGTCCCAGCGACGACGCCACGAACGCTGGGACCGCCAGCGGCGATGCGGGCGACGGAAGCGGAGCCGACGACGGTAGCGGCCTGCGGGGCTTCGGACCGGTCGCTGCCGTCCTCGCTGTGCTCACCGCGGGCGGCCTGCTGGCACGCCGGCAGGAATGAGCCGCGACCACGTCGGCCCCGACCGCCGCGTCCCAACCCCACGAGGGCAGCCCGATCTGCCAGAACCCCTAATTACACCGATCCCGATGCGTATCGTATGGCCGGTCACCACGCCGAGCGGGTCGCGCTGGCCAGACTGCCCTCCGGCACCGAGATCACCACCACCGTCCACACCTACGACGGGGCGGGCGAGGGACCGACCGTCTACGTCCAGGCGGCCCAGCACGGCCGCGAGATCAACGGCGTCGAGGTGTGTCGCCGGCTGGACGAACGGCTGGACACGGAGGAACTGGACGGCCGCGTCGTCGTCGTGCCGGTCGCGAACCCGCTGACGTTCGATCGGGTGTCCTACACGACGCCGGAACCCCTGGACAGCGTCCACCCGAACATGAATCGCGTGTGGCCGGGCAACGCCGAGGGAAGCCTCCACGAGCGCATGGCCGCAGGGCTCTGGGAGCACGCCGGCGAGGCCGACGCGATCGTCGACATCCACACCGGCTCGCCGGCCATGCTGACACACGTCGTCGTCACCGAGGGCGACGAGCGGTCGCTGGACCTCGCGACGGCCTTCGGGACCGACCTCCTGCTGGTCGAACCTGCGGGCGAGGACGCCAGCGACGAGTGGCACGACCGACGCTTCGACGGGAAGCTCCGGGTCGCCGCCGCCGAGGCCGGGATTCCCGCGATCACCCCCGAACTCGCGCACAACAAGCAGCTCGTCGACGAGGCCATCGCGGTCGGCGTCCGTGGCGTGCTGGGCGTCCTCCGGGAGCTGGACGCACTCGACGGCCAGCGGATCACCGGCGCGGAGCCGCGGGTGGCCAGGAACCACCTCGGTCGCGTCACCGCCGACGAGTCCGGGCTGTTCCGGATCACCGCCGACGTCGAGGTCGGCGAGTACGTCGCCGCCGGCCGACAGCTGGGCGTGCTCTACCACCCGACGACCTACGAGCCGCTGCAGGTCGTCGAGACCGACCGCGAGGGGATCCTCTACGCACTGACCCGTGAGGCGACGGTGACGGCTGGCGACCGCCTCGCGAGCGTCGCGATCGAGCCGGAGTGACGGGCGCCACGGCGCGTCCGCAGGGAAACAGTCAGGGGTCGCGGCGGCCAGCCGGTCCCCCTCCGCCCGCCGGGCCGACGGGACCGAAACACGTTTTCGCCGGCCCCGCACACCACGGAGTATGATCGTCAGCGGGTCCACGTCGCAGTCGCTCGCGGCAGCGCTGGCCGCGGAGCTGGGCGAGCCACTCGGCGCCGTCGAGCACACCCCGTTCCCCGACGGCGAGTTCAAGCTGACGCTGGCCGCCCCCGACGATTCGTCGCTGGCGGACGTCGACCGCGCGGTCGTCGTCGCCGCCACGACGGACGCCGACGCTCACCTCGAGGTGCTCCAGCTCCAGGACGCCGCGCGGGAGGCCGGGATCGACGAGGTCGTCACCGTCCTCCCCTACATGGGCTACGCCCGCCAGGACCGGGCGTTCGAGGCCGGCGAACCGGTCACCGCGCGGGCGATCGCCCGGGCGATCAGCGCCGGGACCGACCGGGTCGTTACGGTGTCGCCCCACGAGCCAACCATCTGCGAGTTCTTCGAGCCCACCGCCACGGCCGTCGACGCTGCACCGCTGCTCGCCGAGCCGCTCCCGGCGCTGTCGGAGCCGGTGTTCCTCGCCCCCGACGCCAGCGCCACGGCGCTCGCCGAGTCCGTCCGGGACGCCTACGGCGACGGCGAAGTCGACTACTTCGAGAAACACCGCTCGTCCGGGACCGAGGTCGAGATCGAACCGGGAACCACGGACGTCGAGGGACGAGACGTCGTGGTCGTCGACGACATCGTCGCGACCGGCTCCACGATGAGCGCCGCGATCGACGCGCTCGGCGACAGCGACGTCGCCAGCGTCCACGTGGCCTGCGTCCACGCGCTGCTCGCCAGCGACGCCCGGTCGAAGCTCGCACGAGCGGGCGTCGACGGCATCTACGCGACCGACACCGTCGAGCGGCCGGTGAGCTGCGTCTCGGCGGCACCGGTGATCGCCGCCGAACTCTGAGGGAGCCGGTGGCGGGTCGACGAACGGATCGGTGGTACGCTGTGTCGTGTGGGTACCGCCGAAACGCTTTGATTCGGTCGGTCGTTTCGACGTAGAATCCCGTCAGCTTACGCTCGCGTTCGCCGCCGGAGGACCGCGACCCCCGCGAGGAGGATCACTCCCGCGACGACGGCCACCGGGATCGCCAACGGCCGTGCCCGCTCGAACAGTTCGGGCTCCGCGCTGACCTGGACCGTCACCGCGAGACCGTCCGCGGTGACCGCTCGCTCGCCGGTCTCCTCGAACGTTGTCGTCGCCTGCACCGTCGCGTTCGAACGCGGTGCGACGTGGACCTCCTCCGTCGTGACGGGCCGGCCGTCGACCGCGATCGTCACGTTGCCGACGGCGGGGCGCGGGGCGGGGTTGCCGACGGTCGCGGTCACCGTCGTGGACTCGCCGAGGGTGAGTTCGCCGGCGCTCGCAGTGAGCCGCGTCACGGTCGGCGAGGCAGGTTCCTCGACCGAGACCGTCCGGGCGACGTTGCCCGCGACGATGCGCTGGTCTCCCGTGCGGTTCACGGTGTGATCGAGGTCGACCGTGGCCCTCTCGCCGGGGTCGAGTGCTCCCCGCTCGCTGGCGACAGTTCGCCCGCCGAGGGTGAGGCGACCCCGGTACGTGCCCCTGGCATCCCCGACGTTCTCGACCACGAGGCGAGTGGAGATCGTCTCACCGAGTACCAGGTCGTCGGGGAGTGGGCCCGCGCGATACGGGCCGCCGACGGCGATTGGCGGCTCGTCGGCAGTCCGGATCGAGAACCGTGCCGTCGGCTGGTCGAGCAGCTGGTCGATGGCGTCGTCGCCGGGGACGCGCGGCACCGCGCTCGTCCGTGTCCACTCCCGGCCGCGCCCGCGGACCGTCGGGCCGCCGTGGTCGGCGAGTGCAGCCTCGAAGTCCGCGGCAGTGAACGTCTGGGCGACGGTCCACTCCGCCATCACGTCCTGAAACGTCGCCGCCCCACCGGAGGCCGATCGGAGCTCCCCGTCGAGCGCGGCCACGACGAGTGCTCCTTTCAGGTACTGGGCGTCCGTCGTCTCCCAGGTGTCGGACTCGGCCAGCACCGCGTCGGCGACGTGGGGATCCCGGCCGCGCTGGAGGAGCGACCGGAACTCCTCGCGGTCGGTCCGTCCCGCCTCGAGGGCGAGGGCCGCGGCGTAGTACTCCGCGCTGCCCTCGACGAGCCAGCGGACGTCGGCGGCGACGGCGTCCTCGCCTGCGATCTCGGCGTCGCGGTACTGGCGAGTGTGGACGTACTCGTGGACCCAGACGTCGGTCCGGCCGTCGGCGGACGCGTCCGCCGCGATCCGGGCGTCCGATCCGACGGTGAGGCCCCGGGGACTCCACTCGACGTCGCTGGACGGAGCGGCGATCAGCAGGACCTCGTCGTTCCGGGAGCCCCACCGGAGCCGGTCGCTGGCGTGGGCGACGGCCTCCAGGACGGCCTCGCGGTCCATCGAGGCCGTCGCCGCTGCCGGGACCGCGAGGACGATCGACTCGCCGTCGACGGTCCGCGAGACCGTCTCGTGGGAACCCAGGAGTGCGAGCCGGTCGCCGGCCCGTCCCTCGCCCTCGACCGTGAACTCGTAGGTGAGGCCGCGGGCTGCACCCGAGCAACACCACCGCGTGGACGTCTGGGGACGGGAGACGATGGCCCACGACGCCTCGCCGCCCGTGAACTGCTCGTCGGGCGCCTCCTCGCGGAAGCTCTCGGTGACGTCGTGTCGGATCGTCACCGTCCCGCCGCCCTCGCTCCCGTCCCACTCGAAGGACTCGCTCCCGTTGGCCCGGAATCCCTCGACGTCCACGACGTCGTACTCGCCGCCGACGATGGAGACGGAGAGCCGATCAGTCCCGGCGGGAATCGAGTAGGCGATCGTCGCCTCCACGCGATCGGCGTCGCCTGGCACCAGCCGATAGGAGACGCGTTCGACGATCGTCGCGTTCGACTGCACCGAACCCGGACGGCCGACGCCGCCCGATCGCTCCGGCGCGGCGGCGGGGCTCGACCGACGCACCGCAGGATCGCCGTGAGATGCAGTCACTCGGTCGACGTCGAGTGGGGAACCGACGGCATCGGGCGTCGATATCGCATCGCCCCCGACGGGAGCCGCGGTCGATCCAGCCGCCGGGCTCGCGAGGAGCACCACGGTTCCGATGCCGAGGGCCGCCAGCGACAGCAGCGTCCACCGCCACGCCGGCGATCCCCGGTCCATACCCGCGGCTGTGCCCCGATCGGCATAACCGCATTGGGATTCGCGAGGCGAAGGGGCCCTGGCCGTCAACGAGACGCCACGGCGGCGTCCCTCCCGAGAAGCGGAACCTTTCTTACTGCAAGCCGCCCGAGGTCGGCGCATGAGCGGCGAATCGCCGGCGATCCGTCGGCTGGCGGAGTGGGACCACGACCGGCTGGACCGGCTGGCCGACGAGTACGGCACGCCGCTGTACGTCACGGACCTCGACCGGGTGGCCGCGAACTACCGGCGTATCGACGCCGCCTTCGAGGGGATCGAGTGCCTCTACGCCGCGAAGGCCAACACCGGCCAGGCGGTCCTGGCGCGGCTCCTCGAGGAGGGCGCCCGGATCGAGTGTGCCGCCGCGGGGGAGCTCCACCGGGCGATCGAGGCGGGCGCCGATCCGAACGAACTCCAGTACACCGCGACGAACCCGCCGGCCCGCGACCTCGATTGGATCGCCGATCTCTGGGCCGAGACGGCCCCGGAGCTGACTGTCACCGTTGGCGCAACCGACACCCTCGACCGCCTCGCCGACCGCGGCTTCGACGGCCGCGTGGCGGTACGGGTGAACCCCGGGATCGGCGCCGGCCACCACGAGAAGGTCGCGACGGGCAAGGACGCGAAGTTCGGCATCCCACACGAGCAGGTCCCCGCGGTCGCGGCCGACGCCGCCGAGCGCTTCGACCTCGTCGGCCTGCACGCGCACGTCGGCAGCGGGATGCTCGACGAGTCGGATCTGGACGCCCACCGCCGGGCGCTCGAACGCGTTGCGGCGGCGGCCTCGGGCGTCGAGGACCGCCTCGGCACGAGCGCACTCGAGTTCGTCGACGTCGGGGGCGGGTTCGGCGTCCCCTACCGCGAGGAGGAGGCGCCCCTGGACCTCGCGCCGGTCGCCGAGACGATCCGCGAGACGTTCGCGGACGTGGACGCCGACCTCGCCGCCGAGCCCGGTCGCTACGTCGTCGCGGACGCCAGCCTCGTCCTGACCCGGGTCAACACGATCAAGCCCACGGACGAGGCGTTCGTCGTCGGGGTCGACGCCAGCCTCGCGACGATGATCCGGCCGGCGATGTTCGACTCCTACCACCCGATCCGGAACGTCTCCGCACACGGACCGGCCGGTGCGGATCGGGAGTCGATCGCTGCCTCGGTCGGCGGGCCGCTGTGCACCAGCGCGGACGTCTTCTGCACCGACCGGCCCATCGCGGCGCCCGAGCGCGGGGACCTGCTGGCGATCGGCAACACTGGCGCCTACGGCATCGAGCTGGCCAACCAGTTCCACTCCCAGCCCAAGCCCGGCGAGGTCGGCCTCGAGGGAGGGGACGTTCGGGCACTCCGACGGCGCGAGGGGTACGACGACCTGCTGGAGCACGAGCGCGTCTGAGCTCCAGCCGGCCGGCCCTCACTCCACCACCGTCTCGCGTAGCTGGGCACCGACGTGCGAGCGAACGCTCTCGAGGGCGATGCCCCAGAGCGTGCCGAGCGTGGAGAGGGGCGGGGCGCCCTCGCCGGTGGAGACCACTCGCCAGCCGAGCCAGAACCCGGCCACAACCAGGACGACAGCCGCGACGGCGACGACGTCCACGTACCGAGCCCCGGGCGCTGCCCGGAGGCGCAGTCGTCCCAGCGCCTGGAACAGGATGGCACCGACGAGGACGCCGAGGAGCACGGCGCCGACGGCGATCGACGGCTCCGGCGGGCCCTCCCGGATCGCCCTGTAGGACAGCAGGACCGTCATCACGACGACGAGGAGTGCGCTCCAGGTCCGTGGTCGTCGGAGCCGGTCCGCGAGCGGCGATTTCCCCTGCGTGGGCACACCGGCCGCATCGACAGCCGGTGGCAAATAGCTTCGGCAGGGGGATCGGGGGGATTTTGGCCCGTGCCCGAGTCCCCGCGGGTATGAGCCTGCAATCCGACGTCGAGGCCCTCTGGGAGCGCTACCGGGCGGGCGAGGTCGACGCCGCGAGCGCGAGCGAGGAGGACCTCGCCGTCCTCGAGGCGTTCCTCGAATCGCTGGAGGCCGGCGAGCTGCGCGCAGCGGAGCCGGTCGAGCCGCTCGACGACCCGGCTGGCGGAACCGAGGCCGAAGTCGCCTCCGCGACCGCCGAGTGGACGGCCGTCGAGTGGGTCAAGCGGGGCGTCCTCCTGAACTTCGGCCTCCGGGAGAACGTCGGGCACGACTATGGCGGCGTGACCTACACCGACGTCCTCCCGCTCCGCCAAACGGACGACCTCGCCGACCGCGGCACCCGCAACACACCCGACGGCACCGTGCTGCGCCGGGGCTCGTACCTCGGCTCGGACTGCATCGTGATGAGCCCGAGCTTCGTGAACATCGGCGCTTACGTCGGCAACGGCACGCTCGTGGACTCCTGTGACACGGTCGGCTCGTGTGCGCAGATCGGCCGGGACGTCAAGCTCGGGGCGAACACGCTGATCGGCGGCGTGCTCGAACCCGTCGAGGACGCGCCGGTCGTGATCGAGGACGGCGTCTCGCTGGGCGCTGGCTGCCGGGTCACCTCGGGCTTCGTCGTCGGTCACGACTCGATCGTCGGCGAGAACACGCTGCTGACCCCGCGGATCCCGGTCTACGACCTCGTGGAGGAGGCGGTGCTCTACGGGCGACTGCCGCCCGAGCGGCGCGCCTTCCAGCGGTTCGTGGAGTCCTCGGTGAGCGAGGAGGACGTCGTCCCCGGGAGCGCCTACAAGCCCGCGGTGGTGGCGACCGACGTGGAGAGGGAGACGCTGGAGGCGACCGAGCGGGAGGACGCGCTGCGGGAGTGAGACGGACGGATCCGGAATCTGTCGACGCCTCCGCTCGGCGAATCCTCCCTCACGTTGCCGCCCGGGTCACCGAACTGTCGATTTTCGTATCCAGTACCGTGCGGTGGCGCGCGGGTCGAGGCGTGCGAGCGGAAGGAGAGTGACGTGAGCGCGCCGAGTGGCGCGCGAGGGTCGAGCGATGCTGGACCGGAGGTCCAACAAGTCTGAGACGCGCAGCGTCTCAGGCAGCGCAACCGCGAGCACCGCGAGCGGTGCGCAGCGCAGGCGGCTGGGGAGGACGAGGTGAGGGTCGGGTGCTCGGAGAAGGCGATGGTCGAGGACGCGTTCGATGTCGTACGTCCGGTCCCTGGCGATCCAGACGATCCCATGCCAATCGAAGGCACAGAATGATTTTCCGCATGGGAACCGGGCCTCTTGTATGAACCTCGAATCGTTCGTCGGATCGGTCGACGAGGACACGGCGGCCGAACTTGGCCGAATCGTCGAGCGTCGCCGCCGCGCTCGGACCCGAACGCATCGTGAGCGGGTCGCTGAAATCGTCGACGCGATCGAAGCGTAACGTTCCGCGTCGGAGCGCACCGCTCCGATCCCGGTCCTCACAGCATTGCTCTCTACAACCTCGCCCTCTAGCGGTTGGATCGAGATCTCGATTTCGACGTCCTCGACCGCCCACTCGCGGCGGTGGCCGTCCTCTACCGCACCGACCTCGTCGGCCCGCACCTCCTCGGCGATCAACTCATCGTGCTCCGCGACGAGCCCCGCGATCCGCTCGTCGTCCACCGCGTACTCCAGCCGGATCGGCTCCTCCACGTCCAACTCCAGGTCCTTGCGCATCTCACTGCCACCGTTTTCGCGTCGGGTCCCCTCGCTCGCTGCGCTCGCGACGGGAACCGCTCCGCGAAAAACGTGGGCGAAAACCTCCGCCCCTCGCTCGACCGGCTCGCTCCGCTCGCCGGCCGTCGCTCGGGCCGGTGCTACTCGGGCGTGCCGGCCGCCAGCGGCTGGATCGCGATCTCGATCTCGACGTCCTCGACCGCCCACTCGCGGCGGTGGCCGTCCTCGACCGCGCCGACCTCGTCGGCCCGCACTTCCTCGGCGATCAGGTCCTCGTGCTCCGCCACGAGCCCGGCGATCCGCTCGTCGTCGACCCCGTACTCCAGCCGGATCGGCTCCTCCACGTCCAGCGCCAGGTCCTTCCGCATCTCCTGGACGCGCCGGATCACCTCCCGCGCGTAGCCCTCGCTCTCGATGTCGTCGTCGAGGGTGGTGTCGACGTAGACGACGCCGAGTTCGTCGCCCTCGCGGTCGATCACCGCGCCGCTGACGGCGTCGGGCGTCTCCGAGACCGGCTCGAGCATCGACGCCTCGAGGGATTCGTCCCCGTCGAGGACGCCCTCCTCACGCAGCGCGGCCTCGAAGGCCTCCACGGCGGGCTCGCTCACGCGGGCCTCGTTGAGCGCGGTCATCACCTCGTGAGCGCGGTCGCCGAAGGCGGGGCCGAGTTCGCTCATGTCCGCGTCCGCGCTGTAGCTGAGTTCGCCCCACTCGCCCTCGGGGTCGACGAGTTCGACGTCGCGGGCGTTCAGGCGATCGGCGACGAGGTCGCGGTGGCGATCGACGGCGTCCCGGACCGCGGGGTCGTCGGGGGCGACGACGACGCGCCGGACGGGCCAGCGGAGCTTGCGCTCGGCCTGCTGGCGGGCGTTCGAGCCCGCCTCCTCGACGGCCCGGAGGTGGGCGACGTCGGCCTCGAGGGCCTCGTCGGCCCAGCGATCCTCGGGCTCGGGGTAGTCGAGCATGTGGACCGTGGGGTGGCCGGCCTCGCCGGTGAGTTCGCCGTAGAGCTCCTCGGTGACGAAGGGGGCGAAGGGGGCCAGGAGTGCGAACACGCGGTGGAGCGCGTAGGTGAGGGTCTCGTAGGCCGCCTGCTTCTCCGCGCTGTCTGCCTCGTCCCACATCCGCTCGCGGACCACCTGGACGTAGAAGCGCGAGAGGTCCTCGACGACGAACTCGCGGATCGCCTCGAGCGCCCGGTCCTGGCGGTAGTCCGCCCAGTGGGTCTGGGCGTCGGCGGCGACGGACTGGAGTCGGGCGAGCAGCCACTCGTCGACCGTGGTGAGGTCCCCGGCGACGGAATCGAGGTCGTAGTCGGCGGGGTCGTAGCCGTCCAGCTCCATGTACGGCAGCGGGAAGCGGGCGACGTTCCAGAGGATGTTCAGCTCGCGCTGGGCCGTCTCGGTCCCCTCCCAGGAGAAGCGCATGTCCTCGCCCTGGGGGTTCACCGAGAGCAGGAACATCCGCATCGGGTCGGCGCCGTGCTTCTCGATGACCTCCTGGGGCTCGATCGTGATCCCCTTGGACTTGGACATTCCCCGGCCGTCGGGCATGTTCGCGTAGCCGTGCATCAACACCTCCTCGTAGGGGATCTCGCCGGTCGCGGCGGTGCCCATGCCCAGCTGGGACCAGAACCAGCCCCGGGTCTGGTCGTGGGCCTCCATGATGAGGTCCGCCGGCCAGAGCTCGTCGTAGGCCTCCGTCTCCGAGGGGTAGCCGATCGTGCCCCACGTCGCGACCGAGGAGTCCAGCCAGACGTCGAAGACATCGGGGACCCGCTCGTAGGTGATGCCGTTCTCGGTGATCGTCAGGTCGTCGACGGTTCCCTTGTGGAGGTCCACCGTCTCGGGGTCGACGTCCTGGTCGACGCGCTCGGCCAGCTCCTCGCGGTCGCCGATCACGATCGCCTCGTCCATGGAACCGTTCCACTGGACCGGCTCGCCGCTGTCTCGCGGGCCCTGCCCGCTCGACTCATCCGAGGCGCTTCGCGCCTCGCTCGGAATCCAGATCGGGATCGGGATCCCCCAGTAGCGCTGGCGGGAGACGTTCCAGTCCGGCGCCTCCTCGACGAAGTCCCGGAAGCGGTTGTCCCGCGCCCACTCGGGGTGCCACTCGCTGTCCTCGATGTTCGCCAGCAGCTCGTCCTTGACGTCGGTGATCGTGATGAACCACTGGTCGGTGACGATCTGGATGATGCCCGTATCGCAGCGCCAGCAGTGGCCGTAGCTGTGGGAGGTCGTGCCGCTGGCCAGCAGTGCCCCAGCGTCGTCGAGATCCGCAACGATCTGCTCGTCGGCGTCTTTCACGAACTCGCCGGCGTACTCGCCGGCGGCGGCGGTGAACACGCCGTCGCCGCCGACCGGGCAGAAGAGGTCGAGGCCGAGCTCCTGCCCGCGCTCGAAGTCCTCCTCGCCGTGGCCGGGCGCGGAGTGGACGAGGCCGGTACGGTCGACCTCGACGTACGCCGCGTCGTAGACCTGCAGGGCTCCCTCGCCGTCGGAGTGCTCGGGCACGCGATCGGCCAGGGGATGCTCGTACTCCCAGCCCAGCAGCTCCTCGCCGGCCAGCTCCTCGACGACCTCGTAGTCGTCGTAGCGGCCCTCCCGGAGGACGTCCTCGACGCAGTCGGCTGCGACGTAGAGGCGCTCGGTCTCGCCGTCGCGCTCGGCGTCGACGCCCGCGTACTCGACGTCGGGGTCGACCGCGACGAAGGTGTTGGCGGGAATCGTCCAGGGGGTCGTCGTCCAGATCACCAGGTGGCCGTTCGGGGCGCCGGCCGGGCCCTCGGGCGGGTCGCCGGCGTCCTCGGCGCGGTCGGTGATCGGGAACTTCACGTAGATCGAGGGGTCCTCGACGTGCTCGTACTCGACCTCGTTGTTCGCGATCGCGGTCTCACACCGGGGACACTGCGAGATCGAGCGCTTGCCCTGCTCGACCAGCCCGCGCTCGTGGGCGCGCTGGAAGCCCCACCACGCGGCCTCCATGTACTCGGGGTCGACCGTCTTGTAGGGGTCCTCCCAGTCCATCCAGACGCCGAAGGACTTGAAGTCCGTCTCGAGTCCGTCGAGTTGCTCCTCGGCGAAGGCCTTGCACTCCTCGATGAACGCCTCCTCGCCGAAGGCCTCGATGTCCTTCTTGTTCTCGAAGTCCAGGCGCTCCTCGACCTTCGTCTCGATCGGGAGGCCGTGCATGTCGTAGCCCGGCCGGTCGGTGACGTCGTAGCCCGACATCCGGAGGTACCGGAGGTACGCGTCCTTCAGCGCCTTGTTCCAGGTCGTGCCCATGTGGGCCGCGCCGGAGGTGTATGGCGGCCCGTCGACGAAGAAGAAGTCCTCGCCGTCGGCGCGGTGCTCGACGGTTCGCTCGTAGGCGTCCACGGCCTCCCAGTGCGCCCGGACGCGGTCCTCCACCGCGTGCGGGTCGTACTGGTCGGCCACGTCCTCGGAGTCGCTCATGGGAGAGCACTCTGCCTCCGGGGATAAATGGGAATCGGAGTTGTGGTGGCGTGTGACAGGGGGTGTCGGGGACGGTGGGGACGGTCTCCGACGCGAGCAATCGACGGGCCGAGCAGCCACCGACGGCGTCTCACTCCCGCGTGGCAGGTTCCGGGCCGACTGCCTCGCCGGCGGGTCCCTCCCGATCCGCAGCCGAGGACTCCTCGCCGGAAGGCCGTCCCGACTCGTCGACGACCGCGCCCAGCCACCCGCCCCAGGCGAAGACCGCCACGCCGGCGACCGCCGCCAGGACGTTCGAGGCCGCGATGCCGATCCAGGCGCCCGTCGCGCCCATGCCCACGATCAGGATCAACACCGCCGCGATGGTCGCGCGGGCACCCCACAGCGTCAGGACGCCGAGCCCCATCGAGAGCCGCGTGGCGCCCGCGCCGTGGAGCGCGCCGTTGATCATGTGAAAGATCGCCATCACGGCGTAGGTCGGGGCGACCCACCGGAGGTAGTCTGCCCCGTGCCCGACGACGGCGTCGGCGGACTCGCCCGTGACGAAGACGCCGACGATCGGCTCGGCGAAGACCGCCGCGAGCGTGCCGACAACCAGGAACGCCGCGACGAGGATCGCGCTGGCGTAGAACACCGTCTCCCGCGCACGGTCGGGTCGGCCGGCACCGACGTTCTGCCCGGAGACGGTCTCGACGGCCATCCCCATGCCGATCAGCGGGAACCAGACGAGCGTCGTGATGCGGTTCGCGATCCCGTAGCCGCCGACGGCGTTCGCGCCGACGAGACCCAGCAGGGCCGTCATCATCGTGACCGCCAGCGCCTGCGTGCTCTGCTCGACGCTGATCGGTGCGCCCACGCGAACGATGTCGCGGACGGTGTCCAGCCTCGGCCGAAGGTCGGGAACCGAGACGGAGATGCCGACGCGGCCGCCGAAGAGGAGCCACATCCCGACCCCGGCCGCGAGGCCCCGAGCGACGATCGTCGCGATCGCTGCGCCGGCGACCCCCCAGCCGCCGAAGCCGGTCGCCGCGAAGAGCGCGTCGCCGACGCCTCCGAGGCCGACCCACAGCAGCAGGGGGTTGTCCGCGAACCCGAGGATCAGGAACGGGTCGAGGACGAGGTTCGTGGCCACGCTCCCGATGGTGAGGTACATCGGGGTCTTGGAGTCGCCCCAGCCCCGGAGCAACGCCTGGAAGACGAAGAAGCCGAACATCGCCCACAGCCCGAGAAACGTGATCCGCGTGTAGACGGTTGCCATCCCGTGGACCTCGCTCCCGGGAGCCGCCCCCAGGAGGGCGATGAGGTGGGGCGCCAGCGCGATCCCCACGACGGAGATGGCGACCGAGAGCAGGCCCACGAAGCCGATCGTCTGCCCGGCGACGTGCCCGACGGCGTCGTCGTCCCTCGCGCCGGTGTACTGGGAGATCAGGATCGTCCCCGCGGCGGTCATCCCGCCCCCGACGCTGATCAGGAGGAAGACGATCGGCCAGGCGAAGGAGACGGCCGTGATCGCGTCGGCCCCGATCCGCCCGACCCAGAACGCGTCGGTGAGATTGTACAGCGTCTGGAGGATCTGCGTCGCCACGAGCGGACCGGCGAGGGTGAGGAGGGGCCACAGCAGCGTCCCCTCCGTGAAGCGCTGGGCCTGTGCCGCCGTCTCGCTCGGATTGCCCTGGGGGTCGTCGTCCGACGGCTGCTCCGTCTCGGTCGCTCCCGGGTCGGGATCGTCGCTCGGATCGCTCATGCCACCAGCCACTCCTCGATCAGCGTCCGCATCGCGTCGACCACGAGGTCGTCGCGAGCGTCCTCGCCGTACATCGCGTCCCAGGTCTGTGCGCCCCCGGCGGCCGCGAGGAAGAGTGCCGTCGCTGCCTCCGCGTCGACGTCCTCGCGAAAGTCGCCGGCGGCCTGGCCCGCCTCGATCGTCGCGTGGACCGACTCCCAGAGTGATTCGAAGTCCGCCGCCATCGCAGCCCGAAGCTCCTCGTCCGTGACTGCCTTCGAGGAGAGCCACAACAGCCCCCGCTTGAACTGCCGCGCCTCCTCGGCGGTGCCCTCGTGCGGGGCTGCATCGTCCTCGGTCCAGACGAGCGAGAGCAACAACGTCTCCAGTCGCTCTCGGGGCGCCTCGGCCGGGCCGTCGGCGTCGAAGGGGACGTCGCTGACCTCGTGGAGGTACTCGAACAGGTCGATCACGAGGTCGCCCTTCGTGTCGAAGTGGTAGTGCACCAGCGACTGGTTGCGGCCTGCGGCCTCCGCGACCGCCGCGGTGGTGAACCCCTCGATCTCCGGGTCGACGAGCACCTCGTAGGCCGCCTCGAGCAGCTCCTCGCGCGTCGAGGCATCGTCGCTCACGGGTTTGATTGAGTGATCAATCAACCGTAAGCGTTCCGATCGCGGACGGCCGGTGCCGCGATCGAAGGCAACCGAGCCGCTGCCCGGACGGGCCCCGCTACCGCCAGGGCTCGGGACGGCGTCGACCATACCGGCACCTGGGGGCACCGGACACTGTCGGTTGCGGGGGCGTGGTACCCACTGGCGAAGTAGACAGGAGCCCGCGCGAGGGCGGGCAGAACACGACGACGCAGGGTGTCACTCGAGCGACCACTCCGTCGGCCGCTCGACGCTGTAACTGCCACACTGCGGGCAGCTGTAGTACCGGACCGAGTAGCGACGGCCACAGCCCTGGCAGACGTACTCGCCGGCGTCGGATCCGCCGACCAGACGTTTCAGCGTGTTGATCGCTCCCACGGGGGGCCCCTCCACCTATTCACTACCGCTCGGACGACCATAATGGGGCCAGATCGTTCAACCCCACCACGCCGATGCGATCTGGACGATCGTGGTACCCCTCGGATTCCCGGTAGTCGATGCCGGCCGATAGGTCACCGGGTCGGGAGTCTCGGCAAACTGTCCTGACGGTCGGCGTATCGGTCGGCCCGGAATCGGATGCGGGCGAAGGGACGGGGCCTGGTCAACCGACGGGAAGGTTCAGGAGGAGCTCCCGCGCCGGGGCGAGCGTCCGGAAGCCCAGCCCGTAGGCGAGGACCGCGGGCGAGAAACCGAGCCCAGCAGCTCTGATACCCGAGATTTCGTGGACCACCGCGAGACCGAGGACGTACAGTCCGATCGCCCAGACGGCGGCCGCGACCTGGAGCGGGCCGACCGGCACGCCGACGACCACGCAGGGCGCGCTCGCGTACGCGAGCACCTGGACGGTCTCCGAGACGCCCGCACGGTCGTCGACTGCCGCGGCAAGGATGACCGTCTGGAGGGCGGCGACGACGTGCAGGACCACCGGCGCGACGAGGACGGCGACGGCCACGAGCCAGAACACCCCGGAGAGCACGGTCTGGCCCCCGAGCACGGGAAATGGATCGACGCCGAGCGCGAAGCGTGGCGCCTGGGCGAAGAGGACGACCACGACGACGAACGTTAGCCCGGGCCCCTGGTCGCCGGGCGCGACGCCGTCCGCGAAGAAGCGGCGGGGACGGATGAGGACCTCCGTCCAGGCGAGGGCGATGCCGATCGGACCGCGCCGGCGCCCGCCCTCGACGTCCTCGACCCACTGGGTCACGGCGACGACACCCCCGACGATCCTGGCTGCATGCAAGCGAGGGTTCGCGAGGGGCCCCAAAGGGCGTGTCCATTCGCGGCAACGAGTCGGCGGTGGAGGGGGTCGCAACGACGAACCAGGTGCAGGTGAAGGGTCAGGCGTTGCCGCGCCAGGTCTCGGGGACCTCGATCGCGTAGCGGCCGTCCTCCATCAGCGAGATGATGTACTCCTCGCGGTCGTAGAGCTCCATGAGGTTGAGCTCGTACTGGCCGCGCTCGACGATCTTGATGGACTCGAACTGGTCGTTGAGCTCGGCGCGGAGCTCCGAGAGGTCCGGCGAATCGTCCTCCCGCTCGGCGGCGCCGGCGCCCGTGAACGGCGTCTTTCCGGGCTCGTCCGCCTCGCCAGCGGCAGGCTCCTCGGGGGCGGACGGCTCCTCGTCGGGCACATCCTCGGCCTCCGGACTGTCCTCGAGGGGTTCGTCCTCGGCGCCGGGGCCCTCTCCGGTCGTTCGCCCAGGGGCCGTAATCTCGGGAGCGTAGGACTCGCCCTCCTCGTCGGTCGACGGCTCGTCGTCGGGGTCCGGGGAACGGTCGTGGTCCGGGAGCTCGTCGGGCGAGACCGTCCCCGATCGCGCGCTGGCCTGAGCCGCGTCCTCCGCCGGGCCGTCTGGCCGGTCGGCGGGCTCGCGGCCGACGGCGGGCCACTCGCGAGCGTCGTCGCTCCCGCCGACCATGCTCCGGACGCTCTGGGCCGCGCCGGCGACGGTCTCGGCGACGCCGCCGCCCGGACTCGGCGGGTCGGGAGGCTCCGGGGACTGCTGGGTCCCCTCGTCCGCCGGGCCGGTCCCCGCGGTCCCGCCAGCCGAACCGTCGCCCGCGTCTGTAGCCGGAGCGTCGTCGACCCCGCCGGGCTTGAACTGGAACTTGTTGCCGCCACAGTCTGGACAGCCCGAGAGCATCTCCTTGGAGCCGTCGGGGAAGACGTGCCCGCAGCCCGTGCACTGGTGTGGCATCGGTGGATTACTTCCGCGAGACGAGCGCGCTGATCAGGGTCTCGTCCTTGTGCAGCGTCTCGATCTGGTTGGCCGGGCCGATGACGGTGAGCTTGGCGGTGTCCTCCTGGCCCATGATCCGGCCGAGCAGGCTGGTGTCCTGGGCGTCGGACTTCGGGTAGGTCTCGATCTCGATGCCGTTGAAGCCGTCGGGGTCGATCTCCGTCATCGTGACCTCGATGAGGCGGCTCTCCTCCTCGGGGGTCAGCCCCTCCTCCAGGATGACGATGTTGCCGTCGTGGACGCCATCGAGGATGATCCGGATCTTCTCCATCGAGGCGAGCCCCTCCATACGCTCGCCGCTGATCAGGTCGATCTGGACCCCGCCCGCGTCGTCGGTTGGTGCTGTTGCTTCCGGCATCTCACTCACCCGAAGTACTCCGCGATCTTGTCGTAGACCTCGTCCATGTTCTCGCCCTCCAGCGCCGACAGCGGGACGGTCTCGTGCTGGGGGAACGCGGAGGCGACGCGCTGGACGTTCGACTCCTCGAGGTCGATCTTGTTCGCGAAGATGAGCACGGGCAGGTCCCGGCTCTCGATGATCCCGACGAGCATCGTGTTGACCTGCGTGAAGGGATCTTCCGCGGAGTCCAGTACGTAGATCACGCCGTCGACGTCCTCGCGGAGCCAGTGCATGGCCTCGGCGACGCCCTCCGTCGCCTCGCGGGATCGGCGGACGGCGTCCTCCTCCTCCATGTCGTACTCGAGGAACTCCTCGTAGTCCACCTTCGTCGTCACGCCCGGCGTGTCCACGACGTCGATCGTCACGGACTTGCCGTTGCGCTCGATCTCGACGCCCTCCTTCCGCCGGGCGCGGCGGGTCTCGTGTGGTACGTGACTCTCCGGGCCGATCGCGTCCCCGGTCCAGTCCCGAGCGATGCGGTTGGCCAGCGTCGTCTTGCCGGCGTTCGGCGGGCCGTAGATCCCGATCCGCTTGGGGTCCTCCGCCGAGAACAATCTATCCGTGGCGCGCGTTATGCTGTCTCTGAGTCCTGTGAGCAGTCCCATCCTTGCTCCCGCACCTGGTGGTGCTACTCGTGGGACCGTCGCGCGGTCACTTAATCCTACGTCAGACACATGTTTCCCAGCGGAGTAGTTTCGGCTGGAGGTAGCTCCGGTGATGTAGCTGCTCTCGCTCCCGAATTTCGACGTTTCGCTTGCCTGATTGGTCGGTGGAGCCGGGATGTCCACCCGAAACGGCGGTGTCGTCGGGCTGGCGCCGTGGCGGCCGAGAGCCCACTCGATCGCCGGGAACCGTCGATCCGATCTCACACCCGGGCGTCGATCCGGCGAACGGCGGTCGTGGGCGGCTGTTCGCCTTCAACAGTCGTAAGACCCCGTGGTGGGAACCCCCGAGATAGTGATAGCCGATCGGTTGCGGCACCCACTCGCCGCGCTCGCAGCGGCGGTGCTCCTGACGGTTCCGTGGGTGGGAATCTACCTCACCGGCTCCGTCAACGCCGTCGGGGTGGGTCCACGCGTCGCCCTGAGCGGCCTCGCCGTCCTCGGTGCCTCCTTCCTCCTGGCGTGGGGCGCCGAGACCGCCGAGAAGGACGTGCCGCGGGCGTTCGCGATCGCCGTCCTCGCGGTGCTCGCCGTCGCGCCGGAGTACGCCGTCGACGCGCTGTACGCCTGGCAGGCCGGCAGCGGTGGCGCGACCGCCGAGGCCTGCAGCACGCTCTCTGCCGACGCGGTTTCGGCCGGCGAGACCGAACTGGCTCGGGGGTGTCACGACGCGAACCTGGCGGTGGCGAACATGACCGGCGCCAACCGGATCCTCATCGGCCTGGGGTGGTCCGGGATTACCCTCTTCACGGTCTGGCAGGCCTGGCAGGGCCGACCGGACGTGAACGTCAGGGAGACCGGCCGGTTCCTCGACGGTGCCGTCGAGATCGACCGCGATCTCGCCCTCGAGATCTGCTTTCTCCTCCTCGCGACGGCCGTCGCGTTCGCGGTGCCGTTCTGGGGCGGGATCGGCATCGGCGACACGATCGTCCTCGTGGGGCTGTACGTGCTGTACATCTCCGTGATCATCCGCGGGGACGTCGAGGAACCCGAGGAGCAGGTCGGCGTGCCGCTGTACCTCCAGCGCCGGTCGTTCCCCGTCCGCTCGACGGCGTCGATCTCGCTGTTCGTCTACTCCGGGCTGCTCATCTTCACCGCCGTCGAGCCATTCGCTCACGGCCTCGAGGAGATCGGCCTCCAGTACGGCGTCCCAGAGTTCTTCATGATCCAGTGGATCGCGCCCCTGGCCAGCGAGAGCCCCGAACTCATCGTCGTCGCCTACCTCGTCAACAAGGCGCGCTCGACGGCCGCGTTCAACGCGTTGATCTCCTCGAAGCTCAACCAGTGGACGCTGCTCATCGGGACCCTGGCGGTCGTCTACAGTATCGCGCTCGGCGATCTGGGCACACTCCCCTTCGACGAGAAGCAGGCCGCGGAGATCTGGATCACCGCCGCCCAGAGCCTCTTCGCCATCGCGATCCTCGTGAACTTCCGGATCTCCGTCAGGGAGTCGCTGGTGCTGTTCGGCCTGTTTTTCTCGCAGGTGGTCGTGGAGTTCCTCGTCATCCGTCTGGTCGCAGAACCCGAGGCGACGGAGTACTCCATCCTGCTCCTGGAGGGGTACACCGTCGTCTACCTCCTGATCTCGGCCATCCTGTTCTATCGTCGTCGGGGCGCCCTCCGCGAGATCTTCACGCGCGCCTGGCGAACGACGCGGGATGCCTGGTCGATCGGGGACGGGGATGGGTCCGCAGAAGGGTCCTGAGCGTCGCCGGGACGGGCGGGAGCGGCGGGGCGAGAGCGCCGTGGCTGCCGACTCGATTGGAACGCGGGGTCAGGTGAACTTCCGGAGCGTCAGATCGAGGGTATCCAGGTCGACGATCGGGGCGTAGCCGACGTCCGGGTCGATGTTGACCGATCGCTGGAACGCAGTCTGACGTTGCCAGCACCCGGAGTTGATCGTCAGCACGTTCCGGTACTTGCCGGTCCCGATCTTGTGGACGTGGCCCGCGTGGAAGACGTCGGGCACCTCGTCGATCACCAGGTAGTCCGACTCCTCGGGCGCCAGGCGCATGTGCCCGCCGTACTGGGGCGCGATGTGGCGCTTTCGTAGGAGCTGTTGCATCGGGTGGTGGGGCTCCTCGTAGCTCGCCTTGGATTCCGGGAGTTCCGCGATCACCTCGTCGAGCGAGACGCCGTGGTACATGAGGACGGAGACGCCCTCCAGCTCGACGGTCGAGGGGTTGCCGACGATCCGGGCGTCGTGGGCGGCCATGATCTCCCGCAGTTCCTCGTCGAAGGCCGGCTGGGGCTCGGCGAGCCGAACGGCGTCGTGGTTGCCGGGGATCATGACGATCTCGAGGTCTCCAGGGACGGCCTTGAGGTGCTCGGCGAACGTCTCGTACTGCTCGTAGACGTCGACGATCGACAGCTCCTCGTCCTGGTCGGGGTAGACGCCCACGCCCTCGACCATGTCGCCGGCGAGCAGGAGGTACTCGACGGAATCGGCCTCCGGCGTGTGCAGCCAGTCCGCGAAGCGCCCCCAGGCGTCGGCGTGGAACTCCTGGCTCCCGACGTGGACGTCGCTGACGAGGGCGGCCTGTACGTGGCGGTCGGCCGTCGAGGGCTCGTACGTCCGCGGGACCTCCGGGAAGTGGAGGTCGTCGACGAAGAGGATGCCACCGTCGTCGGCGACGGTTCCCTCGACTGCGATCACCTCGTCGGTGAGGATCTCGTCGGCGTACTCGAAGACGTCCCGGTCCTTCAACAACAGGACCGGGAAGGTTCCATTGGGGTCCTCGAGGTCGAGGATCCAGTGACCGTTGGCCGTCGATCGCTTGTCGGCGACGAGGCCGACGATTCCGGCCTCGGTTCCCCCGGGGGCAGCCTCGAGGGAGTCGGTCGGCCGGTGGTTCACCCGGCCCCGGAGCTGGCGGGAGAGGCGGTCGTACCGGTCCCGAAAGAGGTCGACGAAGTCGCTGTACTCGCCGGTCCCGGTGCTCTCGCCGGTCACGTCGCCCGTGACCGTAACGTCCGTTTCCGGTGACGGCGTTCGGGAGGAGGCCGCGTCGGCGACGGCCGTTCCGCCGGGCGAGCCCGAACTCGGATTGTCGGTGTGGTCTCCGCCCGGCCCCTCCCCGGATCCTCGCCGGGCTGAGGGGCCCTCTGTTTCGGGTGCAACGGGCGTCTCGGCAGGGGCGGCGGTCCCGGATTCTCCAGATGAAACAGAGGGGGGACCGGACCCCCGGGATTCGGCGGCTTCTCGCTGGAGGACGGCGCGGACGTCGGCGGCCTCCACGCGGAGCGCGTCGTCGGGCGTCTCGGCGACGGCCGCCTCCAGGACCGCGGCGGGCCGCTCGGCGCCGGCGATGAGGGTCACGGCCTCGCGCTCGGCGTTGAACCCGCGGTCGGCGAGCTCCAGCGCGATCCTGGCCGAGGTCTCCAGTGGCACGGAGAGCACTCGCCGCGGCGCGAGCAAAAGCGTGCCGGAGGGAAGGCCCGCTTCGCCGGCACGGAGGGGTGACCGGACCCCCGCACAACGGAAACGTTGATAGCGCGCGCAGGGTTAGCCGGGCCCGATGAGTGATCCCGGGGGACGTGCCCCCCGCGAGCGCGACGAGGGCGACGGTGAGGCTCCCGCCGCGGACGATTCCGCCACGACGGCCCCTCCACCGGACGACCGTCGACCACGGGAGTCGCCGCCCCGCCCCGATCCCCGCGCCCGGAGTGACGACGTTCCGCCGCCCAGCGAGCGCCCGATCGCGTGGTACCTCCAGACCTCCTCGCCGATGGTCGTCGCCTCCCGGGACGTCCTCTCGAGCGTGCTCCTGGTCTGTCTCGTCGGGCTGGCCCTCTTCGCGGTCAGCGGGGTGTGGCCGCCACTGGTCGCCGTCGAGAGCGGGAGCATGCAGCCGAACATGGCCCGCGGCGACCTGGTGCTCGTCGTCGAGGAGGACCGCTTCGCCTCGCAGCTCGCGACGGAGGACGGCATCGTGACCACGGCCGCGGCCGAGGAGACCGACCACCGGGTGTTCGGGGAGCCGGGGAGCGTGATCGTCTACCGCCCGGACGGCCAGGACGGAACGCCGATCATCCACCGGGCGTCGCTCTACGTCGAGGAGGGCGAGAACTGGATCGACCGCGCCGACGACCGGTACCTCGGCTCGGTCGAGGAGTGCTCGGAGATCCCGCGGAGCTGTCCGGCCCAGTACGACGGCTACGTGACTCGCGGCGACGCCAACAATCGCTACGATCAGGTCAGCGGGCAGAGCGCGCTGATCCGCCCGGGGTGGATCGAGGGGCGGGCGGTCGGTCAGCTGCCCTACCTCGGGTGTATCCGGTTGGCGCTCTCGGACGACGAGGGCTGTTGATCGGTTGGCCGGAGCATCGGGAGCCCCGGTGATTGTCGGACGCGGTGATCGGCGCTTGGAGGAGTCGATTGGCTTCGAGTTCCCCGGGATCGGAACGAGCAGGCGTCTCGTCCGCGGGACCGGCGACCACGCCGTGCTCGCTCACCCGCCGAAGCGGGACTGGACGTAGGGCTGGGCGTCCTCGATCTCGCCGAGGCGGGAGTCGGAGGTCAAGACCGCCTCGGTCTCCTCGCGAGGCACCGAGAGGTTGATCTCCTTGGTCCGGCCGTAGCGGCCCTTCGAGACGACGACGGCGTTGACGATGCCCAGCATGTCCAGCTCGGAGATGAGGTCGGTGACGCGGCGCTGGGTGAGCGGGTCCGCGTCGATCTCCTCGCAGAGCTGGGTGTAGACGTTGTACACCTCGCCGGTGTTGATGGAGGCGACGTCGCGGGTCTCGAGGAGGATCACGCCATAGAGGACGAGCTTCGATTGCATGGGGAGCGTCCGGACGACCTCGACGACGCGGTCGAGCTCGATCTTCTCCTGTGCGGTGCGGACGTGGTCGCCCTCGATCTGCTCGACCTGGTCGCGCTCGGCGAGCTCGCCGGCCGTCCGGAGGAGGTCGAGGGCGCGACGTGCGTCGCCGTGCTCCTGGGCGGCGAAGGCGGCACACAGCGGGATCACGTCCCCAGAGAGGGCGTCGGGCTCGAAGGCCTCCTCGGCGCGGTGCTCCAGGATGTCCTGGAGCTGGGTCGCGTCGTAGGGCGGGAAGACGATCTCCTCCTCCCCAAGCGAGGAGCGAACGCGCGGGTCGAGCAGGTCGGTAAACTTGAGGTCGTTCGAGATGCCGATGATCGAGACGCGGGAGTTCTCGAGATCGGAGTTCATGCGCGAGAGGTTGTAGAGCGTGTCGTCGCCCGACTTCTCGACGAGCTTGTCGATCTCGTCGAGCATGATGACGACGACGCGCTCGCGGTAGTCCACCGCGTCGAAGAACACGTTGTAGACGCGGTCGGTCGGCCACCCGGTCATGGGGACCTCCTCGATCGCGTCTAGATCAGCCTCGAGCGCCTCGATACGCTCGTCGATCTCGTCGATCGACGATACCCCGAGATCGGCCTCCGCGAACGCGGTCGGATCACGGCTCGCGCGATCCCGGAGCGTCTCGAGGGCGTCCAGTTCCTCGGCGATCGCCGCGCGGTTCTGGTCGTTGAACTGGTTTGCGAGTTGCGCGAGCACGCGGTACTGGGTGTCGGTGACCTCGCAGTTGATGTACTCGACGTCGCAGGGGACCTCGTACTTCTGTGACGTCCGCTCGAGTTCCTGGCTGACGTACTTGGCACTCGCGGTCTTGCCGGTCCCGGTCTTGCCGTAGATCAGGATGTTCGACGGCGTGTCTCCCCGGAGCGCGGAGACGAGGATCGTCGCCATCTTGTTGATCTGCTCGTTCCGGTGGGGGAGCTCACGAGGTGTGTAGGAGGGGCGGAGGACCTCCTTGCTGATGAAGATCGGATCCCCCGACAGCAGGTCGTCGAAGAGGCCCTCGCGGTCCCCGGCCGCGTCGTCCCCGAGGACGGTGCGTTCGACGTCGATGTCGAACTCGCGACCCTCGTCGATGTCCGAGAGGCCGTCTGGGTCGTCACTCACGCGGCGACCCACCCCTTCATTTCACGTGGAGATGCGCAGACGCGAGACGGATCCGCCGTCCTGACGCCGCGATACCCCAGATTTCCTGGTCGCGAGTGCATGTCCCCCAGCTCGATCGGCGCAGCGGAATCCGAGGTCCACCAGGGACTTAAACGCTTCTGTCAACGGTCGTCGAACACCCACTGCCATGGGCCGTGAGTGACGACGGCTCGGAACGGATCGTCCGTGGGCCACCCGGCCGGTCCATCCGGGACGATCGGATCGGCCGAGGCCGGTTCAGTCCGACGTGGTGTGGATCCGATCCAGTCGACGGTGCGCTGGATCCCGCCCCTGCTGGGTGGATGGGGAGATCACGAATCGGTAGCGTCACCCTCGACACCCACGGACCGTATCTGGACTTCCTCCCAGCCGTTCTCCCAGGTTCGCCCTTGCCATGGTGGCCGGGGCCGTTCTCCCGAACGATCACGATCCCCGGGCGGGGGCACCCCCCCGTTTCAGGTGGAACGCGGAGGAGATGGGGTGGGACCGCTCCTATATCACACCGGTAGCTTTATGATACCTTACTCGAAACCAAAGCCGCAATACACCGAACTCCGCGTATTTTGGGGTGGGGCGCTGTCGTGGTGTCTATGCCTAGATAGCTTCAGGCACTACCGGTCCAAGATCGGCGTCAGTCGGCCCGCGCTCCACCTGAAACGAAGGGGTGCCTGTATCGGTCAGCGTCATTCTCTCCACGGTTTTCGTGACCCCGGGCTCGGAAACCGGCCGCTTGGAGTGGCGTGGCGCCGGTCCCCGGAGCGGACGGCCGGATCGCCGTAGCCTTATCCGCTCGGACCGCCTACCACAGCCGATGACAGCTCAGACGACGCTCGCAGGCGGTTGTTTCTGGTGCGTCGAGGCCGCCATGGACCAGCTTGGTGGCGTGGCGTCGACGACGTCCGGCTACGCAGGCGGTTCTGTCGCGGACCCCACGTACGATGCGGTCTGTAGCGGGTCGACCGGGCACGCCGAAGCGGTCCAGGTCGAGTACGACCCCGAGATCGTCACGTACGCGGACCTCCTCGAGGTCTTCTTCAGTATCCACGACCCGACGACCCGGAATCGCGAGGGTCCGGACGTGGGCTCGCAGTATCGATCCGCGATCTTCTACCACGACGAGGCCCAGCGAGACACCGCCGAGGCGTTCGTCGAGGAACTGGCTGGCACCGTCTACGACGACCCGATCGTGACAGAGATCGAACCGCTCGAGACCTTCTATCCGGCGGCCGAGCGTCACCAGAACTACTTCGAGAAGCACCCCGACCAACCCTACTGCGCGGCGCAGGTCCGCCCGAAGGTACAGAAGGTCCGGGAGCAGTTCGAGGATCGCCTCGACGCCTGACCGCGGGGGTCATGTGCACGCGAGGCCAGCCGCGGCCATCGGAGAGCCGGAACCCGACCCCGACAGCGAATCTCCAGTCGAAACAGGGGGGTTGTTCCACGCGCCCTCTTGCGAATTTCGCCAACAGTCCCCACTACGGGGTACCCGACGACGGTTGGCCACCGCCGGTATCAGACACTCCTCCGACATCGACCTTCACTCGGTCCCGTAGACCGCCATCGGGCCCACTCGACACCGATCGTCGGCGGTGTGCCCACCGGGCCCGATCGCTGGCGTGGTGGTCCATCTCCGGTCGCTGCCCAGGCGGGCAGTCCCGGTACGAACTGGGTGGATTGATACGAACCGGGTGGATTCACCGCACACGACCGCTCCGAAGCGCTTTTCTCGCCACCTGGCCACGATCTGCACATGATCGAGCGCGAGCGCGTCATCGAGATCGTCGTCTCCGTCGCCGGCGTCGGTGCGATGATCGCGCTCCTCTACGTCATCGGTTCCCAGCACACCAACGAACTCGACGGCCACCAGGTGCTCACGCCCGAGGGTGGCGAACTCGTCGTCTACAGCCTCGCGTTCTTCCTCGTGTTGATGGCCGGGGCCGGCGTGATCCTCATGCGGACGGTCACCGTGGTCGAGGCGGAGAACGACGATACCGACGGCGACTCCTCCGGCGCGTAATCCGACGGCCAGAGTATCCTCCGCCGTCCAGATCGGTCGCTCCCCGATAGCCCGCGAGTCGCGGCACTGGCGGTGGACGTGCTCCGGAGACCGCCTCGTCTTCGTACCCGGGCGGCCTCGTCTCTGTACACGGGCGAGAACAGGCACGCTCCGTTGCCGGACTCCGCGAACACGTCCCCACGACGCCCGGCTCGATCTGGGTCAGGAGCGACCCGTGCGAGAAGCGGCTAGCCGTCGGATCGGTCTGCGAGGGCGTCCTCGTAGTAGGAGAGGGGATGGTCGATCGTGTCACACCGGTCGTCGCGGTTCACGCAGTCGCCGTACGCGTCCATCGTCGCACACGACGGCGGCGCGTACTCGAGACCCTGGTCGTCGCGAAGGTGGGCCAGCTGGTGGGCGACCGTCTCCCGGTCGAGACCGCCACCCGCGAGGTCGACGACGGCGTCGGCGTCCATCCCCGTCGCCGCGAGGAAGCCGACCAGCTCGTACTCCGAGTGGTCCGGGAGGGACTCCCCATCGCGGGCGCGTTCGAGAAGGGCGTCCATGCAGGGCGGAAAGCTGTCGGGATCGACAGTATCCAGGGCGAGCGGGATGTCGTCGTCCGCCAGCATCGCCTCGATACCCTCGGCGGGCTCCTGGAGCGCCCCGCCCACCGCCGCGGGGACCGACAGCGGGAGGCCGTCGGCGACCCGGTCGGCGACGGCTTGCTCGAGGAGGTCATAGAGCTCCCCACGGCTCACCGGCACCGCACCGTTCGCGAGGGATCGCTCGACCAGCGCCCAGCGCTCGTCCTCGAGATCGCTGGAGAGCTCGAGGTACGTGGCGACGTCGACGCGGAACGGATCGCGGCCCTGGACGCGGTCCGCGAGACCGAACTCGGCGAGCAGCTCGCGGACGCGCATCCCGTCGTCCCGGTCGCCCTCGCGGCCGCCGGGCGGCGGGAGGTCCGCCTGGAGCCGGGCCCGGGCGGTCGCGGCTTCGGCCCGTGCGTAGGCGTCGATCGCCAGGGGTTCCTCCAGGAGCGAGACGAGGATCCGGGCGATCGGGTAGGAGAGCAACTCGACGCGCGTCGAGCGGTGCATGCCGGCCGGCTCGTCGTCGCCAGCGTGTCCCGAAGAGAGTGCGGCCTCCACGCGCTCGCGTGCGCGGTCGAGTACCAGGCCCTCCCCGCCCGCGACGAGGTCGGCAACGTCGGCCTCGGCGGCCTCGACCGCCTCCCGGGCGCTCTCGAGGAAGGGGTACCGGGCGTGCCGGCGCTCCATCGGGGACGTGTTCCCGACGTGTGGGGTTAAAACGCGCGGTGCGCCACGGTGCCCGCTCCCGGCCCTCGCCGCCGCCGATGCTCCGGCCCCTCGCCGCCGTCGATGCCGCGACCACTGGCCGTCGCCGATGCCGCGGCCCCTCGCTGCAATCGAACGCCCCACCCCTGCTCCGTCAGACGGTTGTCTGACGGCCGTTTAATAGCGAGGCCCACGGACAACCGTCCGTGTCGCTCCGGAGCACGCCACTCGACGAACTCAGGATCCCCGACGGCACCACCGTTGAGGAGCACGACCTGGTCACCGACGGCGACGTCGTCGTCGGCGGCCGCGGGACCGTCGAGTTCGGCGTCCGGGGCAGGAACGTACTGGCCGGCGAGGGCACCGCCTTCGGCGGCGACATCGAGGCGGAGGCCGACTGCCGGCTGGACATGTGGGCGGACGTGGCTGGCAACGTGCTCGTCGGTCGCGACGCCTACATCGGCGAGCGCGTCGAGATCGACGGCGAACTGAAGGTCGCTGGCGACCTCGACATCGGCGACGACGTCAGGATCGAGGAGGGCTTCGAGGCCAACGGCTGGATCGTCATCCGCAACCCCATGCCGACGATCGTCTTCCTGTTCGTCTACCTCTCCCAGCTGCTCCGGATGGGCGAGGAGGACGCCGCCCAGGAGCTGGTCGGCGAACTCACGGAGAGTGAGAACCCCGACGCCGAGCCGCTCGTGATCCCCCGCGGCGCTCGCGTGGGCGACGAGACCTGGCAGACTGCCACGCCCGCGACCATCGGCGACGACTGCCGCCTCCACGGCAACGTCCGCGCGACGGAGATCACCGTCGGCGAGGACAACGACGTCTTCGGCAGCCTGCGGGCGAAGGGCGACGTCGTCGTCGGCGACGGCACCACGATCCACGGCGACCTCTCGACGAAGTCCGGCACCGTGACCCTCGAGGGCGACGCCCGCGTCCTCGGTGACGTCTCCTGCTCGGACCTCGCGGTCAGCCGCGGTGCGGACGTCGACGGCACCATGCGCGCCAGCGGCGAGGTCACGATCGCCGACGGCCCGGCGCTGCCCCGCCCCAGCGACTGACGGCAGGCGACTCCCGCTACTCCTGTTGCCATCCAGGCGCTCTCTCGGGTCCCCGATGGGTACCCGGACGACCACTCCGCGAGTCCGACCGGCCCAGCGGACAGCGGCCATCGCGCCCGCGATCTACCGGTAACGGCCCGCTACCGGCGAGAATCCTCCCTGCGAACGATTATCAAGGTTACAGTCGCGTAACGCTTTGTGTTATCGTTTCGGAAACTTTTAGATAATGCTAATTCAAGCCGAAGGCAATGGTAAATCGCCATGTCCGATGACAACAGCAAGATGGCGACGTACATCACCGAACACCCGCGGATGGCCGGCGCGCTGTTCACGATCCTGCTGCTGCTGAGTCAGGTCGGCGGCGCCGCTGCGAACAAGGTTTCTACGATTTCGTAAGCGGCCCCTACTGTCCTACAGCGAACCCTCGCCGAGTTCTTCAGGCCACGAAAGGTCTCCGTCGATCACGATTGGCGACTGCTCCAGAGAGACGTATTCGAACAGAGCCTCTCGATCAACCTCGACGGAGGGCGTCGACGAAGAGGCTAGATGATACTGTGTGAACTCGTCGATGTGTGGGATACAGACCCCTCCCAACCCGTCTTCTGCGCCGAAGAACTCCAACCGGACCGAATATCCCTCGCCTCCAGTCGAGACGTGATCCAGTATCGGCGTCCCACCTGCGGTCTGCACGATCGACAAGCCACCGTCCCCCGCAACGGTGTACAGCGACCCCACCACGCTCTCGTCCCGGGCGATCTCCAGGGCCGGCTTCAGCGGGAAGCCGGCGTTCAGCAATCGCGCGACCGTCCTCCCGATCCGGACCGCGCCGTGGTCGACGACGTCCCGGATCGTCACGATGCCGCCGATGGCGCCCTGCTCGATCAGCGCCATCCCCTGGTCGTAGGACTTGCAGGCGTTGAGGAAGAAGGCGTCCGCCCCGACCTCGTCGAGGTCGCCGACGTCCAGAAGGCCGTCCGAACACCGGAAGCCGTCGGGTTCGATGTGGCCGACGTAGTGCAGGAAGTCCCGGGGCTCGGCCAGGACGTCGGCGAGTTCGTCGGTCGTCAGCTGTCGGTGGACGGTCACGTCGAAGGGGAGATTGGCCCGGGAGCCGTAGACCTCGTCGACGAGGTCGCCCTCCGCGCCGAGTTCGTCGGCGTTGGCGACGACGCCGATGTCGATGTCGCCGGTCGTCGGCGACCGGCCGATGCGGTTCTCGAAGGCGGCGGTGACCGCCTTGGTCGCGCCGATCGGCGTCCCGTCGCCGACCCACGTCTCCTCGATCGCGTCGGGACCGCTCCCCGGGTCGACGAAGCTCGCGTCGACGGCCGCGCTGGCGCCGCCGGTCGGTCCGGTCCCACCGCTCCCGCCTCCGCCCCTGGCACTGGGCGCTCCCCGGAGGAGGCCCTGTACGCCGCCGGACTCAACGACCGAGGCCGATACCGAGGACGGCTTCGTCGTCCGGATCAACGAGAGGTCGTCGACGAGGTAGGGCAGCGCCTCGACGCTGGCGGCGGCGGGCTCGACGTGGGCGGCGTGTTGCCAGTCGGGGATCTGGTCGGCGATCAGTTCCCGGGGGACCTCGAGGTACGCCTGGAGCCGCTCGTGCTGGGGCGCGTGGTAGAGCCGCTCCCAGTCGAGGTCCAGTCGCTCGTCGAGGACCGCCCGCTCGTGGAGGTCGATCCGGTAGAGCCCCTCGGTGCGTGCGACGCAGTCGAGGAGGAAGACGTGCTCGAGGACGAGGCGGACCCCCTCGACGAGGTCGCCCTCGCGGTCGAGGGGGCGGTCGATCCCCGGGCCGACGAGCCTGGGCGCCGGTCCCTCGACCACGGGGGCACCGAGGTAGAAGGCCAGCGGTGCAACGGGGAAGGCGCTGCGGTACTCGGCGGGGACCTCGATCCGGAGGTCGTCGGCGGGCGGCGCGAGTTCCTCGGGTATCGAGCGCTCGCTACCGACCTCGATGGCGGGGGGATGCCCGCGGAAGCTCGGGAAGGCACGCTCGGGCGTCGTCGTCTTCAGCGCGGAGCCGAACGTCGAGATTGCGTCGAGAACGTCCGCGGGATCGGGGGTGACGGTGACCGTGGCGGCGGGGCGCTCGTGGGTCGAGCGACAGCCGACCCCGACGCGGGTCGGTCCCCCGAAGTCCAGTTCGGTTCCGTGGCCGTCCGGGCCGATCGTGACTGCTCCCTCGATCCAGAGGTAGGCGTGGACGACGTTCGTCGGCTCGAGGACGTAGGTGGCCGGCGGGAGGGTGCGTCGCTCGCCGTGCTCGACCTCCTCCAGCATCTGCCCCTCGTCGTCCCGGACGAGGACCTGCTCGGCCGTCTGGAGGGCGATCCGCTCGGTCTCGATCTCGACTGCCGTCTCGACGGGGACCGGGAAGACCGCCGTGTCGATCGGCTCGGGGGCAACCGGCGCTGGCGTCTCCAGGGTCCGCCGCCGCCGCTCGATCGGGTCGACGATGTCCAGGCCGGCCTCGGCATCCAGGGCCTCGAAGACGACGGTGAACCCGGATTCCGAATGGCGGCCCTCCATGGGTAGTACGTGAAGGATCGGAGCGCGAAACGCAAAAACGTGCCGGCTCCGGGGGTAGGCCTCCCGTCCCGGACGCTCGCGGCTCCGCCTCCGGACGCTGTTCGATTCGTCCACGGGCGGACACTCTCTCCTCGCCCACGCGTCCGATCGGTCCCACTCCGCTTTCGAAGCGCCGTGCAGTGGTCCCCTCCGCCCAGTCGGCTGGTCCCGAACACGCCGGGTTGTGCACCAGACGGTGACCGACTGGTCGTGCTCGGAAATGGAGCGCCCGGGAGGACGCGAAATCGCCCGTGGACCCACCGAACCGTGACGGCCAGCCGACCCGCGTGATTCCCGCCGCTCGGGAAGCGCCCGGAACAGTTTCGTACCTCCGGTTAGGGGCCCGCTGCGCCGAGCGAACGGACGATCCCACTGCGAGCGATTTAAGTACGCGCTGGCCTGGGACCTAGCCAGCAATGGCCATAGACCCGAACTTCGAGGAGAACCGCGAGGTCGTCGACGAGCACGAGGGCCACGACGTCTGGGGCCCCGTCGACGAACCCGAGGAGCTGGGCATCCACGGCACCCACGTCGCCGTGGACTTCGACATCTGCATCGCCGACGGCGCCTGCCTCGAGGACTGCCCCGTGGACGTCTTCGAATGGGTCGACTCGCCGGATCACCCCGAGAGCGAGATCAAGGCCGATCCCACGCACGAGGAGCAGTGCATCGACTGCATGCTCTGCGTCGACGTCTGTCCGGTCGACGCCATCGACGTCGACGCGGGTCGCGCGGGTCGCAAGTGAGGGGCGGGACCCGCCGAACGATTGCCGGCCGTCCACAGCGTCGGGACGTCCGGCACAACGCACCGACCGACCACACCTACTGACACATGAAGTTACTCGCACTCACCAAGGGCGTACCGGACTTCAGCGAGGGCGCCGTCTCCTTCGACGAGGACGGCCACCTCGAGCGGGGGGACACGCCCACGATCATGAATCCCAACGACGAACAGGCACTCGAGGCGGCACTCCAGACCAAGGTCCGCCACGACGGCACGGTCGGCCTCATGAGCATGGGGCCGCCGGGCTACAAGGACATCCTCCGGGAGGGGATGGAGTCGGTCTACGCCGACGAACTCTTCTTGCTCTCCGATCGGGAGATGGCGGCGGCGGACACCTGGGCGACCGCGATCACCGTCGCGACCGGCATCGAGTACATGGAGGAGACGCCGGACATCGTGTTCGCGGGCTTCAAGACGGCCGACGGGGAGACAGGCCACACCGGGCCCCAGACCGCCTGGGCGCTGGAGTGGCCGGTGCTCACGCACGTCATCAACATGGACGTCGACACCGACGAGGGGATCGTCCGCGCGAAGCGCCTCGTCGAGGGCGACGTCTCCGAGATCGAGACCGTCTCGGCGCCCCTGCCCTGCGTCGTCGTCACCGACCCCGAGTTCGAGCCGGTCTACCGGAAGGCCGAGCACCGCCTCCTGCACAAGGACCTCCGCGAGGAGACCGTCGAGCGCGCCGAGCACTTCGAGGACCACCTCACGGTCTGGGACCACGCGGACCTCAACCTCGACCCCGACTACATCGGCCTCACCGGCTCGCCGACGATCGTCTCCGGCGTCGATCCGATCCCGAAGGCGCCCGAGGAGCGCCAGGCGACCGTGATCGACCCCGACGACGAGGAGGGGATGCGCGAGGTCGTCGAGCAGGTCCAGCAGTTCGCCGTGGGGGGTGATTAGACCGTGGTCGAGATCGACCCCACCGAGCACGAGATCGCCGACCTCGGCCCCGAGGTCAACGCGATCGAGGACGTCGAGGAACTGGAGGAGATGCTCGCCCTCGAGGAGGACGGCGAGGACCGAACGCCGGTGAAGACGCTGATCGAGTCTCGCATCGAGACGCTGGAGGCCGAGGACGAAGAGCCGGAGTCCGCCGCCGACATCGACCTCACGGAGCAGACCGCCGCCGACGTCGGGAACCTCGTCCGCGACATCGAGGAGGTCGAGGACCTGGAGGCCCTACTCGAACAGGAGGAAGCGGGGAAGGATCGGGACTCCGTCAAGCGGCTGATCAACCAGCGCATCGACTCCGTGCAGGGCTCGGAGGAAGCCGAAGCGGCGGAGATCCTGCCCCCGGAGGAGGCCCACCCCGACCTCGACCACCCGACCGCGGACAAGCGCCACGTACGTGCCCTCGAGGGCGGCGACTACCGGGACATGTGGGTCTACTGCGAGACCCAGCACGGGGAACTCATCGACGTCTCCAAGGAGATGCTGGGGAAGGCCCGCGAGCTGATGGACGGGTACAACGACGAGTACGACGAGGAGGAGAAGGTCGTCGCCGTCGTCATCGGCGACGACGTCGCGGACCTCGCCGAGGAGACGATCGCCTACGGCGCCGACGTCGCGGTGTACTACGAGGACGACCGCCTCGAGCGGTTCCGTCACACGCCGTACACGGAGATCTTCTGTGACATGGCGCGTGGCGTCGACCACCCCTACGGTCACGAGGACACCCGGGATTACGAGTGGCACGGCTACGACGAGCCCCGTTACACGCTCTTCCCGGCGACCCACAACGGCCGGGACCTCTCCGCGCTCGTCCAGGCGGAACTGGACTCCGGGCTCGCCTCGGACTGTTCGGACCTCTACATCGAGGACACCGTCATCTCGAACCCGGTGAAGGTCGGCGAGGCCCAGGACAAAAAGGAGTTCACACGCGTCCTGCACATGCCGCGGCCGGACTTCTCGGGCTTCGAGTACTCGACGATCCTCTGTCTGGACTCCCCACGGCGGGAGTTCCACCCACAGGGGGCGTCGGTGATCCCCGGCAAGTTCGAGATGCTCGATCCCGACTCCGACCGCGAGGGCGTGGTGGTCGAGCACGAACTCGACCTGGCCGAGGAGTGGCTGCCGGCCACGGTCGAGGACTTCGACCGCCTGGAGGGCGGCGTCGACCTGACCGACCACGAGGTCGTCGTCTGCGTGGGTCGTGGGATCGACCGCGACCCCACGAAGGGGATCGAACTCGGCGTCGAACTGGCGGATGCCGTCGAGGACGGCGCCTTCGGCCTCACCCGCGGCGTCATCACGTCCTCCTTCCAGTTCGACGGCCACGTCGAACAGTACACCGGCGAGGACCGCCAGATCGGCGAGTCCGGCCAGGAGGTCGAGCCGAACCTCTACATCGCCGCGGGCGTCTCCGGGGCGATCCAGCACAAGGTCGGCTGCGACGAGTCCGACACGATCGTCGCGATCAACACCGACGAGCACGCCGACATCCGGGACTGGTCGGACTACTACATCCACGGCGACCTCTTCGAGGTGCTCCCGGCGTTCATCGAGGCCGCCGAGTCGGGCGACGTCGGAGAGGCACTGGCGGAGGTCGGTGTGGCACCTGCAGGGGGGAGTGACGATGACTGAGGACGGATCCGAGGACGCCGTCGACGTCGAGGAACCGGCCGAGGACGCCCCCGAGGCGGAGCAGCCGGGGCCGGCCGACGACGTGGAACCGACGCCGGCCGCGGACACGGAGCCGGCCGCCAACGGCGGCATTCCGAGCGACGAGACATCCATGGACGAGTACGAACACTACGAGGCGATCGTCGTGGGCTGTGGCCCCGGCGGCGCCGCAGCGGCGGCGGCACTGGCAGCGAACGGCGTCGAGACGCTGGTACTCGAGCGCGGCGTCGACGCCGGCTCGAAGAACGTCTCCGGCGGCCTGATCTACGCCGAGCGATCGGCGCCCTACACGATGGACGACCTCTTCCCCGAGTTCCGGGAGGAGGCGACCGAGCGTCCCGCCGTCGAGTCGAAGCTGCACAACATCTCCGGCGACAAGGTCGCGACCTTCGACCTGGAGTCCGTCCACCACCGCGGTACCGAGTGGTGTGACGCGGTCCTCCGCCGGAAGATGGACGGCTGGCTCGCCGACCGCGTCCACGAGCGGACACGGGAGACCGGCGGCGGCCTGCTGACGGACGTCCGGGTCAACGGGCTGCTCCGGGAGGACGGCGAGATCGTCGGCGTCACCTGCGACGAGCTCGACCCGATCACGGCCGACCTCATCGTCGCGGCCGACGGCGTCAACTCCGAGCTGGCCCGCGATGCCGGCCTCATGGACTGGGAGGAGCCCGAGGACTGGTTCCAGGGCGTCAAGGCAGTCGTCGACATGGACCCCGAGACGATCGAGGAGCGCTTCGATCTCGACGGCGCACAGGACGGCGCCGCCCACCTCTTCTCCGGGGACCTCTTCGACGGCGTCCGGGGCGGTGGCTTCCTCTACACGAACGAGGACTCCGTCTCGATCGGCACCGTCTTCCACCTCGACTCGATCGCCCGCGAGCGGGCCGAGCCCCACGAGTTGCTGGACGCCCTGCTGACCCACCCGCTGCTCGACCAGTGGTTCCAGGGCGAGTACGACGAGGTGGAGTACGCTGCCAAGCTCGTGCCCGACTCCAAGAAGGTCGCCAACCCCTCGCCCCACCGGGGCCGCCTGCTACTGGTCGGGGACGCCGCCGGCCAGATGCAGGCCCAGGGCCCGATCATCAAGGGGATGAACCACGCCGTCTCCGCCGGCGGGCTCGCCGCCGAGGCCTACCAGGATGCCAAGACCCGCGGCGACCCCGCCGCGGCGGGCCAGCTCTACCAGCAGAAGCTCGAGGAAGAGGGCGTGATGGGCAAACTCCGCCCGACGCGCTACAAGGCGACGCGGTGGCTCTCGGAGAGCTCCGTGGCGACGACTGTCGGCGGCGGTCTCATGTCCTCCGCCGTCGGCCGCTACGGCGTGAAGCTCTTCGATGGCCTCCTCGAGAAGTCCTTCAACTCCCCGTTCGTCCTGGGGATGATCCCGGACACGAAGCTCTCCTACGTCACGATCCCGACGGTTATCGGGGACGTGCTGGGCGAGCCCGTCGACGCCACCAACGATATCGAGCCCCCGGACCTCGCCGACCGGATCGGCGACCTCACTTACGACGTCGACGATCCCCACATCGAGGTCCAGGACAACTCCTGGGAGGCCAGCGGCACGGCCGTGACGGCGTGTCCGGTCTCCGCGGAGGACTTCGGCGGCGGCTGCTACCGCGCGGAGACCGTCGAGACCGACGGCGGCACCGAGCGCGTCGTGAGCCTCGACACCCAGCCCTGCGTCGAGTGTGGCACCTGTGCGGTCGTCGCGGACACCCACTGGGAGCACCCGCCCGGCGGCAAGGGCGTCGAGTACAAGCAGGGATGACCGACCACGGGACCGGCCCCGTGGATTCCGGTCCCGGCGAGGCCCACTGGCGGGACGCTTCTGTGCCGAAGCCCACTCGCCAGCGCCTGCTCCCGGACGGCGGGGAGCCGGGTGGCGCCGACGACGGCGATGCTCCGATCGACGACGACTCGGCCGCCGGCGAGTCGGGTCCCGCCCATGCCGACGAGCCTCCCGAGGTTCCCCCGCCGCCCGGCGTTCCGGCGGCGAGTTCGATCGAGGCGGACGTCCTTCGCGGGCACGCCGATGGGCTGGAGTCGCGGGTCGACGCCCTCCACGAGATCGCCGCCGACGCCCGGGCGGCGTTCGAAGCGCCGGCCGACCCGGAGGAGCGGGCGATGGCCTACTGTCAGCACGGCCTCTGGCCGGTGCTGGCCGTCTACGTCGACCGACGATCGGCGGGAGCGCGCCTGGGCCAGCCCCACCACGACCGACTCCAGACGGCGCTGAACACGTGGCTCGAGCTGTACGCCCGCTGCTACGGCGTGGAGACGGAGTACGAGTTCTCGGTCCGGGAGGCGGCGGCGCTGTTCGTCGACACGCACAACGTTCGGGACGTCGCCGCGCTCCTCACCGACGTCCCGGATCGCTGATCGCACTCGGCGAGCCCGCCAGAGCGGACGCGCCTGGTTGCTCAGGACTCCGGCGAACTGCCCTCCGGAAGCTCCTCGTCGGCATCGTCGAGTGGCTCGGCGACGACGCCGTCCTGGGCCGCCAGCGATCTCGCGTGGGCCGGACAGACGTCTCGGTCTTCGCCCCAGGGAATGTGGAGGCGGACCGCCGCCTCGGCCTCACATCCATCCTCCGTGCAGGCGGGCATCGCCAGAACGCGGGGACGATCGGGCAAATGTCTTCGGCCGGGCCCGGCCCCCCGACCGGCGTGGACGACCCGCCGTCGCGAGGGGTGGACGCCAATCCGGCGACGATCGACGACGCCCACCGGGCTTCAATTCGCACACTCCGCCCGTTGGCCGATCGTTTTCAGCCTCTGAAACTACTGGTCTGGTATTAGGGTTGTGGCCGTCCTACACCAACTACCATGAGTCTCCACCACGTCGAATCGCGCCGCCGAGGCGTCACGCCGGGGTGGGCCTGGACGCGCCCGCAGTGGGCCCGCTCAGGGAGCGGATTTACTACAGCCCGAATCGTGACTAAACTTTATCACCGCCCACGCCATACGACGTAGCCATGACTCCCCCTGGACCCGACGACCGACGGACTGCCGACCGGAGCCAGTCCGACGTGATCGCCATCGTGCTCCTCTTCGGGATGGTGATCCTCGGGGCGGGACTCGTCCTCTTCTTCGGCACGTCGCTGATGACGAGCATCCAGGAACAGACCCAACACTCCGTCGCGGTCGACGAGGGCGTCGTGACCCACGCGACCCTCGAGGAGGTCTCGACCGCGGACTCGCCGCGCGAGCTGCCCGAGGAACTGGAGGGCATCGACCGCCGCGTCGAGGACGGCGGCACGATCACCATCGAGGCGTTCAACGACACGCATCCAGATACACCATTTTCGGAGAACGTGACCATCGACATGGGTGCGATCATTTACGACAGCCCCGACGGCGAGGTCATCTACGAGGGCGGGGCGCTCTGGGAGCGCCGGGGCAGCGGACTCACCATCGAACGACCGCCCGCGATCACGTTCAACCAGAGCCAGGGCGATTCCCAGGTGACGATCCGCACCGTCGAGCTCGGCGACGGCGTGACTGCCGGCACCGCGCGCCCGGACCGCACCGCGCGCCGCCAGCACATGGCGAACGTCACCTCGATGATCGAGAACGCGCGGGACGCCGGCTACTCGAACCTCCGGCTGAACGTGACCAGCCCCTACGCCGACGCCTGGGAGCAGTACTTCCGGAACGAGGGGATGACGATCGAGGAGACCACCGACGACAGCGTCTCCGTCGCGATGGACGGGGCGATCGGATCACCAGCGCCGGACAGTCTGAAGTTCGAGTCCATCGATGGACCCACCGTCGTTCGTCAGACTCCGCCATCGCATTTCGATGCCTCGGTCGAATTGACCAACGAGCGGTCGACGGTCACGACGGTCGACGTCAACATCACCATCGAGGGCAACGAGGTCTGGACGAGGACCGAAGACATCGATCCTGACGCCACCGAGACGATATCGGCGACGTCCGTTGAGACCTGGGCCACGATGGATAACCCCGGAGGGGACGTGACTCTCCCCGACGGGCTCCACGATTACACGATCAACGTGGTGGACAGTAGTACGGGCGAGACGTACAGCAGCGAGGGTGAGTTCTACAAGGTCGATAGTAGTACGGTCGAACTCACCGACATCGATCACGACGACCCCGTAGCGAGTGCACCCGACGACGAGACCACCGTCTACGGCACGGTTCGAAACACCGACACCACCGACCGCGACGCCACCGTCCACCTCGAAATCCTTTCCGGCGGCACCACGCTGGCGACGGAGAGCAAGACGATCGACGACATCGGTCCGAACGGCGGGACGGGTACCGTCGAGTTCGACCTCTCCGGCCTGGGTCACGATAGCACGTACACCTACAGGCTCACCGGCCCCTCGGGGACCATCCTCGACGACACGTTCACGGTCCCACCGGGTGGTGGCGCCACCGGCGCCTCAGTCGTCGTGACGGACGTCAACGCGCCCGCCACCTACGTCCCCTCCGGGTCCGACTTCGAACTGGAGGTCGACCTCCACTCGGACACGCCCGGCGACGATCAATCCAACGTCACCCTCGACGTACTGGGCGGCCCGAGCGACACCGAGATCGACGCGGCCGCACCGGAGAACTCCAACAACACGGTCACCATGAGCGTCGACACCAGTTCGCTCGCGGTCGGCCAGGTCCACGACTACGAACTGGACGTGCCGGGCGCGAACTACACCGAGACCGGGTCGTTCTTCGTCACCCCGAGTTCGGGCGACGCCATCACCACCGACGCGACGGCGACGGTCACCGGCACGAACGCGACCGTGGACGCCATGCTCGTCAACAACGGGTCGACCGACGAGACCGTCACCGTCACGCTCGACGTGCAGGAGGCGGCGGGGCCCTTCTCCGATAGCTTCCAGCAGACCGGCGTCACGGTCGCAGCGGGCGGCGGGACGACGAACGTCAGCTTCGACCTCTCGAACGTCGGCCCCGCGACGTACGACTACAGCGTCTCGCCGTCGACGGGTGCCGGTGACAGCGGCTCCTTCGAGATCACGTCCGGCGGCTACTCCGGTGCCCCCGTGATCGTGACGAACGTGTCCACGCCCACGAACTACGTCGAGCAGGGCGACGACTTCCAGGTCGACGTCGACCTGCAGGCGCCCGGTGCGCCGCCGACGGAGAGCACAGACGTCATCCTCGACGTCGACGACGCGCCCTCGGACCTGCAGAACGTGGGCTCGATCGGCCCCGGCAACACCACCGTCTCGCTGGCGGTGGGCACCGGGGGGCTCGATGCCGGCGAACTCCACGAGTACGACCTGGAGGTCCCCGGCGCGAACTACACGGCGAGCGGGTCCTTCTACGTGGGGGTGTCGGGTTCGGCCGGCATCAGCAGCGCCAGCGCGAGTGCGACGAACGACACGATGACGATCTCCACGACACTCGCCAACGACGGCTTCACGAACGCCAGCGGGCCGTTCCAGTTCGAACTCCTGGACGACGATGGGGATCCCTTGGGAATCAATGCAACTGAGGACGACGTTACACTGCAGTCTGGCCAGAACAGCACGATCGACCTCGAGTTGAACGCGAGTTCGCTGTCGGGGACGTTCAACTGGTCGGTGTCCTGGAATGGCGACTCGGCGGGCGGACAGGTCGTGACCGGTGGTGACGGATTCTCGGGTGGCGGCTCCGGTGTCGGTACGTCCGGGGCCGGTGAGGGGACCGTCACCGTCCTCGGGACGGAGATTTCTGCGGAAGACCAGTGTGATGAGAATTACTGGGTGAGCGACGACTGCGACATGTACAAACTTTGGGCCCCGACGAGTGCCGCAACAATCCTCGACGGCGATATCTCCCAGACGCACCAGTTCCAGAACCCATCGGGTCACACCTTGGTGGACCCCATGAACCTCAACACCTACGACACTCAGGAGGAGACGTACTCCTGGAGCTGGGAGCAGGAGGCCGGTGAATCCGTCAACCTGACGGTCCGTTCCAGGTACTGGTCGGCAGGATACGACTACGTGAACCAGCGAACGGTGGGCGGACAGACGTGGTACGACTACCAAAACGAGGATTGGGTCGATTACTTCGGGAATTTGGACGAACCCTCGCGGAGAGTCGACGCCAGCGCGGGAGAGAACCCCGAGCGCGTCCAGGTGCTGACCGACGGCGACCAGGTGCCAGAAGTCAGCGGCGTGCTCCCTGATCAGCGGAACGCGGCGGAAATCCTCAATCAGGGAGCGGCCGACCGGATTGATCCCGCCACCAACACCCTCGATTTGGGTCCCAACGAGGCGGTCTTCCTCTTCGAGATGACGTTCTCTGAAACTGACGACGATGTCCCGGACAATTACACCGGTGACATGTGGGAGTACGCCCTCAACAACGACGTGAACGATCCCGACTACAACGACGTCATCGCCATCGTGGAGTTCCAGGGCGTCGATCTGGGCAACGTCGACCCTCAGCTCGCCGTCACCGACGGTGGCAGCGGCCTGAGCATCACCATCCCGCCGGGCGACGCCGCCGCAAACGGCTCGAGTGCCGGCGTCGGCGACGTCGACACGAACTCCAGCACCAGTGGTGGCTCCTCGCCCTCTTCGCCCTCCGGTGACACGCCGGGCGGTGGCGGCGGGCCTGGCGTCGGCCCCATCGACTCCGACACCAGCACGGGCGGCGGTGCGGATCCCTCGGACCCCGAGACGCCCGAGCCCACGCCGGGTGGCGGCGACGACGACGTGGACATCGACGTCGGCGCCATCGAGATCGGGTAATCCGCCGGGGTTCGACCGACAGCGTTTCTCTCGACGCTCCTCGCGATAGCAGCCGCGGCACAGGACGGCCTGGCGGGACGCCGGAACCGTCACGAACCTATATGGTCGTCTGGTGGCATACCACGGCCATGACACTGCGCCGACCCCTGGAGTTCGATCACGACGACCGCAGGCGGATCTACGAGTACGTCGAGGAGCAGGGCCGCGTCGATCCCGACGAGGCCCAATCGGAGTGCCTGCCCCACGACCCCGGGGGCTTCCGGCACCACGTCGCGATCCTCCGGCGGAACGGCTACCTCGAGCGGACGCCCGAGGGCGACCTCCAGGTCGCCGTCGACGCCGACGAGGTCGCCGAGGAGTACGACCGCGAGGACCTCTCCTTTTCCGTCCGGCCCGCGCGCCAGGCCGACCTCACGGGGATCGTCGGGGCGATGCGCCAGGTCGTCGAGGACGGGAGCTACATCGTCGCCGAGTCCGTCGCCCAGGAGGTCGACCACGACCAGGCTCTCCTCCGGCACAACGAACTCGAGTCGCGGATGTTCTTCGTCGCGACGGTCGACGACGAGGTCGTCGGGTGGGTCCACATCCGCTCGCCGGAGCTCTCGAAGCTCGCCCACACCGCGGAGTTGACCCTGGGCGTGCTGGAGGAGTACCGCGACCACGGCATCGGCAGCCACCTGCTCCAGCGCGGGCTGCAGTGGGCGGCCTCCCGGGGGTACGAGAAGGTCTACCAGTCCCTCCCCGCGACCAACCAGCAGGCCATCGCGTTCCTGGAGGACCACGGCTGGTCGGTGGAGGCCGTTCGGGAGGACCACTACACGATCGCGGGCGAGTACGTCGACGAGGCCATGCTCGCCGTCGACCTCTGAGGAGGCGGTCCAGCGTACTGCCCCGCACGGCCCGCTTTCCAGCGAGCCGCCCTGAATCCAAGCGTATTCGGTCCCCGAGCCGCAAGGCGATCCCATGTCCCCCGCTTCCTCATCACCCGGTCGGAGACGCGCCCTCCTGCTCGCGGCCGTCGTCGTCGGCGGGGCGTTCCTCGCTGGCGTCGCCGCAGCCGGTGGCGCCCCCGGAGCCAGCGGCGCAGCCGCTGCGGACAGCCCAGACGTGGCCGACGCTGGCGACACGCCGTTCGGCGACGCCGCTGCAGGCCCACTGGCTCAGGACGACGGCGCGGCCCTGCCGGCGTGTGCCGCAGAACCGCCGTCCGACTACGCCCATCCCGAGGGTGGAACCGACGATACCGTCGGCTTCGTCGACGGCTACTGGTACGGGGAACCGGTCGAGTTCGACGCGAGCGACGGCCTCTCCGACGCGGAGATCGAGCGACTGACCGCCAGGACGGCCGCGCGGACGGAGGCCCTGCGGTGTCTCACCCTCGAGGAGGGGCTCCCGCCGGTCAACACGACGGACCGGGACGCCCTGAGCGACGAGGTCTCCCAGCAGTTCGGCGACGTCTCCGAGGACGCCGCGCGCTTCGACAACGCCGTGCTCTCGACGATGTTGCTGGTCGGCCACGACACCGATTCCATCGACGAGCGCCAGGAGGCCCGATCGGCGACCATCGGCGGGTTCTACGACCCCGAGACCGACGAGATCGTCGTCGTCCGCGGGGACGGCGGCGGCTCCATCGACGAGAGCGTCCTGGCCCACGAGCTCGTGCACGCGCTCCAGGACCAGCGCTTCGGGCTCGGCGACCGACCCCGGAACGTCACGAGCGACCGCGAGGCAGGACAGCTCGGGCTGATCGAGGGCGACGCCAGCCTCGTCGAGCACCGCTACAGCGAGCGCTGTGACTCGGGCGCCTGGGCCGCGGGCTGTCCGACCCTCGAGGGCGGCGACGGCGGGCAGTCGGGCGACGGCGAGGCGCCGCCGAACTGGGGACTGTACCTCCAGCAGTTCCAGCCATACGCCGACGGCCCGTCGTTCGTCCAGGGCATCTACGAGGACGGCGGCTGGTCGGCCGTGAACGACCGCTACGGCGAGTACCCCGAGAGCTCGCTGTCCGTGATGTCCCCCGAGACGGCCGGGACCGTCGAGATCGAGCACCCCGAGGTCGACGTCGACTCGTCCGGCGACTGGGAGCGCCTCGCGCCGCCGGAGTGGCCCGGCTACGAGACCGTCGGTCCGGCGGGGATCGCCGCCATGGTGATCGCGCCGACCTACGAGTCCGGGAGCGAGACGAACATCGTCTCCCCGCTGGGGATCCTCAACCTCGACGACAGCGGCGAGGTCGACGAGTTCGACCCGCTGAACTACGACCAGGAACCCGTCGAGGGCTGGCGCGGTGACCGCCTCGCCACGTTCACCCAGGGCGACGAGACGGCGACCGTCTGGCGTTCGGCCTGGGCGAACGAGACCGACGCTGGCGAGTTCCTCGACGCCTACCGGCAGCTCCTGGAGTTCCGCGGCGCCGCGCCGATCGAGAACGGCTCGGATCGCTACCGGTTCGGCGAGGACAGCAGCTACGAGGGCGCGGTGTCCGTCGTCCAGGACGGTGACACCGTGCGGATCGTGACGGCACCGTCGGCTGACGCCATCGACGAACTGGCGGCGAGCGAGGAGGCCGACGACGAGTCCGCACCGATCCCCGGGTTCGGTGTCGTCCCGGCGCTGGTGGGCGCGCTGGCCGCCGTGCTGGCGCTCGCCGCCCGCCGCCGTTGATCTCGCTGGAGCATCCCGCTGTGGCGAGCGCGAGGCGAAAGGCAGTTGCACCGGCCTGCCGGAGTGGCGGACAATGCTGACCGTCGCGCTCGCCGGGAAGCCCAACGCGGGCAAGTCTACCGTTTTCGAGGCCGCGACCCGGGACGAGGTCGAGGCCGCCAACTACCCGTTCACGACGATCGACCCCAACCGCGGGGTCGCCCACGTTCGGACCGAGTGCCCCTGCCTCGACCGCGAGGATCGCTGTGGCAACGAGCGGTGCCGGGCTGGCAAGCGCTACGTCCCGATCGAGCTGCTGGACGTCGCCGGCCTCGTCCCCGGCGCCCACGACGGCCGCGGGCTGGGCAACCAGTTCCTCGACGAGTTGACCAACGCCGACGCCGTGATCGCCGTCGTCGACGCGGCGGGCGCGACGAACGCCGAGGGCGAGCCCGTCGAGGTCGGGAGCTACGACCCACTCGAGGAGGTCGACTTCGTGGAGTCCGAACTCGTCGAGTGGCTCGCGGACATCCTCGATCGCAACTGGGAGTCCATCGAGCGCCGGTCGCGCTCGCCGGAGTTCGACGTCGACGAGGCGCTCGTGGACGTGCTGACGGGCTTTGGCGCCACCGAGGCCGACATCGCGGCCTGCCTCCGGGCCATCGAGTATCCCGAGGACCCGATCGCGTGGGACGACGCCGACCGCCACGCCCTGGCCGAGCGCCTCCGGGCGGAGACGAAGCCGATCCTCGTCGCCGCGAACAAGGCCGACATCGCCCCCGAGGGGCACCTCGAGCGCCTGCTCGACCTCGACCGGCCGGTCGTGCCCACCACCGCCGAGGGCGAACTCGCCCTCCGGCGGGCGGCCGAGGCCGACCTCGTCGACTACGACCCCGGCGACGCCGAGTTCGCGATCGTCGGCGAGGTCAGCGACGAGCAACGCGCGGCGCTGGAGGACCTCCAGGCGACGGTCGCCGAGCACGGCGGCACCGGCGTCCAGACGGCGCTGAACGACGCGGTCTATGGAATGCTCGATCGGATCACCGTCTATCCCGTCGAGGACGCCGGCAAGTGGACCGACGCGACCGGGCAGGTCCTGCCCGACGCCCACCTCCTGCCCAGCGGCGCGACCCCGCCGGATCTGGCCTACGCCGTCCACTCCGACATCGGCGAGGGGTACCTCCACGCCGTCGACGCCCGCTCGGGGCGGGACGTCGGGGAAGCCCACGAACTCAGCGAGGGCGACGTGATCAAGATCGTGAGCACGGCCTGAGGGCCCCGGGCCGCTCAGCCGACCGATCGCTCGAAGGTCTGGATCGCGTCGTCGCTGCCCGCAACGAGCACCTCGTCGCCGGAGCCGACCGTCGTCTCCGCGTCCGTCCGCACGCTCCCCGAACGGACCACTCCCACGATGGTCCAGCCAGGGTCGCGGCGCTCGCGCAGCGATTCCAGGGTCTCTCCGACGAACTCGTCGGCGACGACGCGGACGACCCGGATCTGGCTGGCGAAGTCGACGACCCGTTCGCCGTGGACCTCCGCGGCGACGAGGCGGGCGCTGACGCGCTGGACGGACAGGACGTAGTCCGCGCCCGCACGGAACGCGGGGCCCGCCTTCTCGGCCTCGGTGACCCGCGCGAGAATCTCGATGTCCGGCGAGTGCGATCGGGCCATCGCGATCGTCAACAGCGCGGTCGCGTCGTCGTCGACGGTCACGATCAGCGCGGTCGCCTCGTGGATCCCTCCCGCCTCGAGGACCTCCGGTTCGGTCGCGTCGCCGACGACGTCTGGCTCCCGTGCCGGGGACTCGTCGATCGTGGTCGCGTCGACGGCGTCGGGGAGGGCGTCCACGGCGGCCCGGCCTCCCTCGCCCATGCCGGCGACGACGACCCGCGGATGGATTGCGGCCCGGGGACTCCGGACAGCGGCGACCTCGCCGACCAGCGCGTCGATCTCGCCCGCCGGCCCGGCGACGACGAGCACCGTGTTCGGCGTCAGCCTCGTCGTCGGATCCGGGGGGATCGCGAGGTGCCCGTCGAACCAGCCCGCGACGAGCGTCAGATCGGGGTGTGCGACGATCGGCGAGTGCTCGATCCGGACGCCGTGTAGCGGACTGTCCCGCCGAACGAGGATCTCGCGGATCTCGATGTCGTCCTCGGTGCCGGGGGCCGACGTCCCACTCCCCGCTCCCCGTGGGTCCTCACCGTCGGCGGCGGCTCCGTCCCCGATTCCCTCGACTGCGACCGGCGTCGTGGCCTTCTCGGCGAGTCGGTGCCCGATGAGCGCGTGGGGCGCGACGCTCCGGTCGACGCCCACCTCCGCGAGCGCGGCCTTGCGGCGCGTCGACTCGACGAAACTCACCACTCGGAGGTCCTCGTTGCACTCCAGCGCCGTGAGCACGACGCTCGCGGTGGCATCGCCGGCGTCGGTGATGAGCAGCGTCGCGACCTCGATCGAAGCGCGCCGGAGATCCACCGCCGCCTCGGGGTCTCCGGCGATCGCCTGGTAGCCGTCGTCGGAGAGTCGCTTGGCCTCCTCCCGGTCGGACTCGACGAGGACGTAGTCGACGTCGAGCTCCTCGAGCTCGTCGAGGAGGACCTCGGAGTCCCGGTCGTACTCCGCGATGACGACGTGATCGCGCTTGGGCGTGAGCCGGTCGGTGAGGTCCATCGGCGTTCGCTCGAAGAGGGGGATGACGAGGACGCGAAGCGTGGCCAGGCCGATCACGACACCCGTGAGCTGCATCGCGACGACGAGGAGGTTCATCTCAGGGGTGTGCCACAGCGAGTCGGCGCCGTAACCGGTGGTCGTCATCGTCTCGACGACCGTCTGGAGTGCCTGGTAGATCGAGCGATCGCGGTCCTCGAGGGTGGTGATTCCCCAGAAGTAGACGCCCGTGTAGGCGAGTATGATCGCGGCGATGGCGATCCCGAGGAGCCCGATGAGTCGCTGTCGGCGGGTCAGCTCCGATGGCCTCGTCGGGACGTCCTCGAGTGAGATCGGCATAGGGTTCGGTCGACTCGTTGTTTCGGCGGGACGCCTCTAAAAGTGCTGCTCGGCACGGCGTCAGGAGATGCCCCTACGATTCGTCGCTGGCGGGGGTACTCAGTCCCCCGCGTTCCGGTCGGCTCGCGACGGCGGCGGGATCTGCTCGCCGCCCTCGAGTGGGTCGGGCCCGGGCCTGACACAGCGGTCGGACTCCTCGTTGACGTGGGCGTAGCGCTCTGGCGAGTTCGCCAGGGGATGGGCCGGGTTCGCGTCGCTGTCGAGCCTGGCGGCGCGGAGGCCGCCGAAGCCGGCGATGCGAGCGCGGATGCCTCGCCAGTGGTGGCCCGTCGCGGGCGGGAGGCGGACCGTCGGGAACGCCTCGCGGGAGCGGGCACCGTCGGCGAGGACGGTCGCGTTGACGTTGGCGGCGAGGTCGTCGTGATCGAGGAGCACGCCGACGGTCGCGCCCCGGGGGACGCGCTCGGCCAGGACGTCGAGCCCGAGGTGGAGCGCCCGGTACTCGGCGACGTTGTTGTCGGGAGCGACGTCGGCCACGGCGAGGCGGAGCAGACGCTCCCCGGTCCGCGTCTCCGCGACGACCCCGAGCCCGCCACCGTCCTCTCGGAATGACCCGTCGGTCGCGAGGTAGTAGTCACGGTGGTGTGTGCGGGGCGGGTGGGCGATGTGGGGCGTCGGGGAGTCGTCGAACAGTTCGCGCAGCGCCGGCCGGCCGTGGGCGGCCATGCTGGCAGTTTACGGGCCGAGCGGCATGAACGCTGTGGTGGGTGCGACAACCCCTCACACGCCACACAACGGCCTCCTCTCCCCGGATTTCGGCGGTTTTCCGGGGTCGATCCCGATTCGTCGGTGCTCTCGAGCGACGACGCCCGCTCAGGACTCCTCGAGGGACTCCGCGATCGAGGCCAGCGAGTCGTCGGGCGCGTCCGGGGCGTCGTACACCGCCGGAGCGCCGGGCGCACGGAGGCCGTAGGCGAACCCCGGCTCGATCACGTCGAGGTGGACGGTCCGGCCGAGGTCCAGCCCGGCCGACGCCACCCACTCCTCGAGGCGGTTCGTTCCTTCACCGGGCTCCCGGGCGCCGGCGGGCGTCTCGAAGACCCCCGTCGCCCGGACGCTGCCCGCGAACCGGTCGAAGCGGGCGTGGTGGGTGGTCCCCTCCAGGACGATCCGGACGACCTCGTCGACGGGGAATTCTCCGCCGTCGGCATCGCCGGATCCGTCTACCGTCGCCGCGCCCGCGGGGAGTTCGATCGCCTGCCGGTCGATCGCGCCGTGGCCGACGAGCGTCGCGTCGATCGTCTCGCAGTCGTCGGCGCGGATCCGGTCCATGGACGGCGGTGGGAGGCGGCGCCGCAAAACGGTGCCGGAGCGGCCGTGGCAGGCGGCCGGTCTCGCCGTTGCCCTCGCGGGTCGCCTCGTCGATGGCGAGTTGGGACGTCGGCCGCGAGTGGCCTGGTCGGCTGCGACTGGTCCCGTCGATCCGTGGCCGACGCGCCGGGCGCCCGCCCCCTCCACGCGTCCGCCCCGTCCCCGCGACCGTCACGGCTATGCGATCGGAGGGGCAACGAGCCCCCGTGTCCCACTTCGCGTTCCCGTGTCCGGACTGCCGGTCCACGACGGACCTGCACGATCCCGACTGCGAGTTCGGCGGCCGCTCGCGCTCGGAGATCGAGCACGCGTACACGGATCTGCTGTCGGTGCTGTCGCGGGGACCGCTGCCCGCGGACGCGCTCCGGCGGCGGGCGCCCGGGGAGTGGACGCCGCTGCACGACGGCGCGCTCGGACGCCTGCGCAGGGAGCACCGCGTCCGCGAGGACGGGGACGCCCTGGAACTGTTGACGCCGGCCGAGCGCACGGAGGCGATCAGTACGCCGACTCACGACCCGCTGCGGACGATCTACGAGGAGGGCTCGGTCCCGGGCTGTCACGACAACGCCGTCTTCGCGATGATCGCCTACTACGAGATGGTCGGCCTCTCCTGGGAGGAGACCCGCGAGCGCGTCGTGGAGTGGCTCGAGGAGAGCGGTGCCTGGGCCCGCGGCGGCTTCGAGGAGTCCTCCCCGGAGGCGCTCGTCGCGGACAAGCGCCACGTCTACGAGCAGGGCTACGGCTGGAAGGAGAAGGCCACGGCCGCAAAACGGGTTATCGACCGACGGACCTGAGCCAGAACGGCTCCCGGGAGCCCCGACACCGTTCGCGCAGCCGGGAGAGTGGAGACACCCGACGGGCACTGGAAGGGTCCGCGAGGCCCAGCCCACCGGACCTACAGCCAGTCGGCGTCGGGATCGACGACGTGGGCGGGGCGCTCGCCGTCGAGGGCGGCTCGCGCCTGGCGGGCCACCGTCTCGTTCAGTTCGCGTCGGGACGCCTCCGAGTACCAGGCGGCGTGTGGCGTGAGGATGACGTCCTCCCGCTCGAGGAGCGGGTCGTCGGGCCTGGGCGGTTCGGTCTCGAGCACGTCGAGCGCCGCGGCACGGAGGTCGCCGGCCGAAAGCGCCTCGAGGAGTGCGGCCTCGTCGACGATCCCGCCGCGGGCAGTGTTGACGAGCACGGCGTGCTCGGGGAGGGCGGCGAGGTCGTCCGCGCCGATCATCCCCTCGGTCTCGTCGGTCAACGGCGCGTGGATCGAGAGGATATCGGCCGCCCGGAGCAGCGCGGAGCGGTCCTCGACCTTCCTGGCGCCGTGGGCGGCGATCTCCTCGGCGTCGACGTAGGGATCGTCGGCCAGGACCTCGAGATCGAAGCCCTGGGCGAAGGCCGCCGTTCGCCGGCCGATCCTGCCGAAGCCGACGATGCCCAGCGTCGAGCCCGGCAGCTGCGGGATCGGTCGTCCAATCTCCCAGTCCCAGGTGCCGTCCCTCGCGGCCCGGTCCCGTTCGGGAATCGTCTGCCACGCGGCAAGGAGGAGGCCGATCGCGTGCGTCGCCACCGCTTCGGTGCCGTAGCCGGGCACGTTCGTGACCGGGATCCCCCGTTCGGCCGCTGCGGGGACGTCCACGGTGTCGACGCCGGTGCCGGCGCGGGCGATCAGGGCCAGGTCTGCGGTGTCGGCCGCGGCGAGTGCGTCGACTGTGACCGGGGACTTGTCGTCGAGGACGAGGACCGCGGCGTCGTCGAGCGCGGCCGCGACGGCGGCCTCCGTCCGCGTCTCGCGAGCCTCGAGGTCGGCACGATCACCGAGATCGGTCCGGAGCACCGCGGCGTCGACGATCTCGGTGTCGCTGTGGATGACCGTCGGTGGCATCTGCTCGGCCAGTCGGCCCCGGGGCTCCTGGGTCTGTGGGTCCCCGAAGGCCAGGCGACCGATCGGGGCGATCGGCCCGATCGGGCGGATCCGAAAGGGCGGCTACGGGAAGGGGTCGCGCCGCCCGCCGTCCCGTCGTCGCGCCTGTGGAGCACGACCGGGTTCCCGTCGGGGTCCCGAACCGTCGCCATCTCGCAGACCCCGGTGTCCATCGGTTCCATCGCCACGGGGGTCCCCTCCCCCCGGAGCTCCTCGACGGCACCCTCGACGTCCTCGACGGCGAGTGCGACGGCCGGGACCTGCCCGTCAGGACCGTCTGCCGCGTCCGTCTCGTCGAGGGCGAGCGTCGTCGGCGGGGCCGCGAACTCCGCCCACCCGAAGTCGTCGATCCGATCCTCCAGGGTCAGTCCGAGGTCCTCCTCGTAGAACGCCACTGCACGGTCGAGGTCGCTCACCGGGTACCGGACGAAGTCGACTGCTCTGACCTCCATACTCCAGACACTCGTGTGTCGACCATAAGCCTGGAACCCCCGAACTGGGGCCCTGCGCCCGCGGGGGACCCCTTGGCGACGGGGAGCACGGCTGTGATCTCCGGGTGTGGTGAGCGTGAAAAATCCCCGATCCACCGGCGAGCACGGCCATCGTGCGCCCGGTTCGTGGGCGCCGGTCGTGGCGTCCTCGAGCGACGCTCAGTCGCTTTGGATCCGCGGCGCGAGCATGTAGGTCACCCGGCCCAGGCCCTCGGCGATCTCGAAGTGGAGCTTGACGGGGAACTCCTCGCCCAGCTCCATCGTGACCTCGGCGTCGCCGGGGATCGCCGACTCGATGTCGCCGAGGTAGTCCAGGGAGAACAGCGAGTGGGCGTCGCCGGGCTGGAGGCCGATGAGGTCCCCGGCGCCGAGTTCGAGGTGTACGTCGTCGGTGTCGCCCTCCGCGTCGACGTAGAACAGCTCGTCGTCGGGGTCGACGCCCAGCGCGATGTGATCCGAGACCATGTCTGCGGCCGTGACGGCTCGGCCGATGTCGGTGCCCTCGATGACGATCTCGGCGTCGAGGTCTAGGTCCGGGATGTCGGGCTCCTGGCGGATCGAGTCCGGGTCGATCAGCGCGAGGGTGTACTCGAGGCCGTCGATCTGGATGTGGAGCTTCCGGGTCTCCTCGTCGAGCTCCAGCTCGACGAGCTGGCCGGAGTCGGCCATGCCCGCGATGTCCTGGAGCCGCGAGAGGTCGACGCCGATGAGCCCGCCGTCGGCCTCGTAGGACTCGAAGGCGGCGGCGTCAAGCTCGAGGTCGACCATCCCGACGTTGGCGGGGTCGACCGCACGGATGGAGAGCCCCTCCTCCTCGAGGTGGATCTTGCACTCCTCGACCAACACGCTCACCGAGTCGAGCGTGTCGCCGAGCGTCTCGGCGTCCACGATGGCCTTGAACATATCGTGCGAGCGTTGCCCCCCGGTGCATAAAAACCCAGGCGGTACGCCTGCGCGCGCGGGACGGGCGCTGGTCTGCTCGTCGGGAGACGCTCGGACTGTCCACGGTGGCGTCGACGCTCTCGGGAGAGCGTTGCCGAGACCGGCCGGGGATTTACCTCCGCGGGGATCGATCGACGGGTATGCCGGAGGCCTCGACTGCGGCCGAGAACGGGCGGTCGGTGGGCCCGACGGTCCCGCAGTACCGGCAGCTGCTCTACGCGGTCGGGGCGACGCTCGTTGCCTTCTTCGGCTGGCGGCGCGAGTTCCAGTCTGTCGACGGGGGCTGGATCATCGCCGCCGCGCTCGCACTCTTCGCGGTGGCGGTGGTCGGAGACCTGCTGGTCCAGTGGTGGGTCCTGGATCGGTAGGCGTTCGGAGGCCCACAGCGACCGGGCGACGACCGTCGTTCGGCCAGAACCGCGTCGACTCCCGGGGCGGCCCGGCGCTGAACGGAGCGTTCGATGCCGATCCGACCCCCACGAACGTGACGACGAACCGCCCGTGGGCGTCCCCTCGGCCGGTCCTGTCCCCGAGTCGGAACGTACTTCCGGCTCCCGGGCCCAGAACACTCCATGAGCGAATACGTGGTCAGCGGGCGCTTCCAGACCCGCGACGGCTGGCAGTCCTTCGAGACGGAGCTCGAGGCCGAGAACGAGTCCGTCGCCACCGAGCACGCCTACGCCGAGATGGGCAGCCGCCACAACCTCACGCGGCCCCAGATCGACCTCGAGGAGGTCGAGGCAGCATGAGCGGACGTGGCGAGCTCCAGGAGATCACCGAGCAGATCGACGAACTCGAAGAGCAGATCGAGCTCGTCGGCGAGGAGATCCAGCGCCTGGAGGACGAACAGGACGAGATCGACGAGGCGATCGAGGCCATCGAGGAGCTGGAGTCCGGCGCCACGGTCCAGGTGCCCCTCGGCGGCGACGCGTACGTCCGGGCGGAGGTCCAGAGCCTCGACGAGATCGTCGTCGGCCTCGGCGGCGGCTACGCGGCCGAGCGCGAGGAGCAGGCGGCCATCGAGACGCTGCGCTCGAAGCAGGACACCCTCGACGACCGCATCGCCGAACTCGAGGACGACACCGAGAACCTCGAGGAGACGCTCGGGGAGATGGAGAGCCGCGCCCAGAGCCTCCAGCAACAGCAGATGCAACAGCAGATGCAGCAGATGCAGGGCATGGGCGGCGACGACGGCGAGTAAGCGATGTTCGAGGGGCTCAAGGAGACCCTCGGCAGCTTCCGCGAGGACGCCGAGGAGGCGGCGGCGGTCGAGGAGGCGGACGCCGCGGAGACGGGAACGGACGACGAGCCCCCCGAGGAGGATGCCGACGGCGAGCCCGCCGCCACGGCGGAGGCGGGCACCGAGCCGGCAGCGGGAAGCGACGCTTCTGTGGCGGATCCCGGCGACGAAGACGGCACGTCCAGTCCCGACACCAGCCTCACGCGCAAGGCCAAGTCCCTCACCCGCGGGAAGTTCGTCATCGAGGCCGAGGACCTCGAGGGTCCGCTCCGGGACCTCGAGATGGCACTGCTCGGCGCCGACGTCGAGATGGAGGTCGCCAACGCGCTGCTCGATTCGATCCGCGAGGAGCTGGTCGGGGAGACCCGGACTGTCACGACGTCGACGGGCGCCGTCGTCGAGGACGCCCTCGAGTCGGCGCTGCTCGACGTCATCAGCGTCGGCCAGTTCGACTTCGACGCCCGGATCGACGATGCCGACAAGCCCGTCACCATCATCTTCACCGGCGTCAACGGCGTCGGAAAGACGACCTCGATCGCGAAGCTCTCGGAGTACCTCGCGGACCGCGGCCACGACTCCGTCCTCGCCAACGGCGACACGTTCCGTGCCGGCGCCAACGAGCAGATCGAGGAGCACGCCGCCACGCTCGACCGGAAGCTGATCACCCACGAGCAGGGCGGGGACCCCGCGGCCGTGATCTACGACGCCGTCGAGTACGCCGAGGCAAACGACGTCGACGTCGTGCTGGGCGACACGGCCGGCCGCCTGCACACCAGCGACGGCCTGATGGACCAGCTCGCGAAGATCGACCGCGTGGTGGATCCGGATATGACGATCTTCGTCGACGAGTCGGTGGCGGGCCAGGACGCCGTGAATCGGGCCCGCGAGTTCGACGACGCCGCGGCGATCGACGGGACGATCCTGACGAAGGCCGACGCCGATTCGAGCGGTGGGGCCGCGATCTCCATCGCCTACGTGACCGGGAAGCCCATCCTGTTCCTGGGGACCGGCCAGGGCTACGACGACATCGAGCGCTTCGACCCCGAGTGGATGGTCGACCAACTGCTCGGGGAGTAAGGCTTTGCACCGCATCCAAGGCTGACTTCGCTCCCGCCGATGCAACAGCTCCCGAAAGCCCTCGGTCCCTGCGGGGACCTACCTCGCTGCGCTCCTCACTCCCTTCGGTCGTTCCGGTGCTTGTGTCGGTACGTCCCCGCAAGGACCGACCCCTTTCGAAGTCCCGCCCACGCCACCTCGTCCACCCCAGCCGCCTGCGCTGCTCGCTCCGTCCGGTCGCTCCGCTGCCTGAGACGCTGCGCGTCTCAGACTTGCTGGACCTCTGGTCCAGCATCGCTCAGCCCTCGCGCGAAGCACCGGAGGACTCGCTTCGCTCGTCCTCCGAGCTGCTCGAAAATCGAAGATTTTCGGCATGACGAGACGGCTTTGCCGTCTCGAACCACCTCGCTCGCTGCGCTCGCGAGGACGGCGGCATGAACGCCGCCGGCGGAGCAAGCTCCGCCGAGGTTCGCCTCGCTTCGCTCGGCTCACCGCCGCTTCCCGCGCGCCACCGCAATCCACAGTCGAATCGTGCGATTCGACGTTCAACCCTGGGTGGGGCTCCGGAAGGGGCCGACCGCTCGCGGGACGTCACGAAGTAAGCACTGCAGCGAGCGCTAGCGAGCGAAGCGCGCAACGAGCGTGCGGCCCGAACGTAGTGAGGGCCGAAAACGGCGCGAACGGGGAGCGAAGCGACCCGTGAGCGTGAGGTGCCGCGAGCGGGAGGGGGCTGCCGTGGGCGGTCGCGGTCCCGAGAATAGCAACTCCAGCAGCGACGATTCCTAGGCTTGCTCGACGAGCCAGACGAGCAGGCCCTTCTGGGCGTGCAGCCGGTTCTCGGCCTGGTCCCAGACGATCGCCCGCTCTCCTTCCAGCACGTCGTCGGTGATCTCCTCGCCGCGGTGGGCGGGCAGGCAGTGCATCACGGAGACGTCCTCGCCAGCCCCCGCCAGCAGCTCGTCGTTGACCTGGAAGCCATCGAACGCCGCGAGCTTCTCCTCGCGCTCGTCCTCCTGGCCCATGCTGACCCAGACGTCGGTGTAGACGACGTCGGCGCCGTCGACGGCCGCTGCGGGATCGTCGACGATCTCGGGCGCGCCGCCCAGCTCCGCGGCCCGTTCGACCACGTCGTCGTCGATCCCGTAGCCCTCCGGCGTGGCGACCGTCAGGTCGATCCCCGAGAGGGCGGCGCCGATCACGAAGGACTGGGCGACGTTGTTGCCGTCGCCGACCCAGGCGACGCTGGTGCCCTCCAGGCCGCCGGCGTGCTCCTGGATCGTGAGCAGATCCGCCAGCGTCTGGCAGGGGTGGGCGTCGTCGGTGAGGCCGTTGACGACGGGCACGTCGGAGTAGGCGGCGATCTCCTCCAGCGAGTCGTGGTCGAACAGCCGCGCCATCAGCACGTCGACGTACCGGGAGACGGCCCGCGAGGTGTCCTTGAGCGGCTCGCCGCGGCCGAGCTGGATGTCCGATTCACCGAGGAAGATCGCGTGGCCGCCCAGCTGTGTCATCCCGGTCTCGAAGGAGATCCGGGTGCGGGTCGAGGGCTTCTCGAAGAGCATGCCCAGCGTCTGGTTGTCCAGGTCGTCGTGGAGGATCCCGGCGCCCTGTTCGGCCTTGTACTCGGCCGCGAGGCCGAGCACCTCGGCGAGTTCGTCCGCGGTCAGGTCGTCGACGTCGAGGAAGTGGCGTGGTTCGTCGGTCATTGGGTGTCACCCTCGGTGGTCGCGGTTGCGTCTGCGTCGCTCGCGCTGCCAGCGTCGCTCCCCGCACCGCTCCCGCCGCCGTCGGCCCCCACGAGATCCGCCGCGACGTCGGCGAGCACCGCGATCGAGCGGTGGTACTCCGCCAGGGGCAGGCGCTCGTCGGGCGCGTGGTCGAGGTCCGAATCGCCGGGCCCGTAGGTCGCCATCGGGCAGTCCCACGCGCCGGCGTAGACGTTCATGTCGCTGGTGCCGGTCTTGCGCAGCAGGCGTGGCTCCCCGTCGGCGCGGCGGATCGCCCCGCGGAGCGCGCGGGCGACCGGCGTGCGGGGGCTCTCCATCACCGGCGGGATCGGCTCGCCCCAGTTGACGGTGCCCAGCTCCAGCTCGCCGTCGGCCAGTTCGCGGAGCGTTCCGGCGTCCAGCGACGGCGGGATGCGGAGCTGGACGTCCATGGTCGCCTCGACGGAGAGCCCGTCTGCACTCGTGCCGCCGTGGATGGCGACCGGCTTCGCGGTCACCTGCTCGAAGACGGGGTCGAACTCGTCGCCGCCCACCTCGTCGACGGCCTCGCGGACGGCCGCCCACCACGAGGTCGCGTGCTCGATGGCGTTTGGCTCCGGGCGGGAGGTGTGGCCGGACTCGCTGGTGGCGACGTAGGTGCCGGCGATCAGGCCGCGGTAGCCCAGCGCGATCCCGTCCCAGCCCGAGGGCTCGCCGTTGATCACCGCGGCGGGAGCCTCGCGGTCCTCCACGAGGAAGTGTGCCCCCGTCGACGCGGTCTCCTCCTCGATCACGCCGACGAACGACGCGCCGGTCTCGACCGCGGCGACGGCCATCGCCGCGAGCGGGCCGGTGGCGTCGACGCTACCACGGCCCCAGAGCACGCGGGTATCACCGCCGGCGGCAGTCGCGTCGGCGGCCGTGGCGCCGCCACCAGTCTCGCTGCCGGCGTGATCGTCGGCTCCGCGATCGGCCGCCGTCAGCACGTCGTCCGCGGGGTCGTCCTCGATCCGCACCGGGATCTCGCCGGGAACGGTGTCGACGTGGCTCGTCAAGAGGACGCCGTCGTCGGCGGGTGCGCGGACGTTTCCCACCTCGTCGCGGAACACCTCGCGCCCGTGGGCCTCGAAGAAGTCCACGAGGCGCGCGGCCGCCGCGTCCTCCTCGCCGGAGGGCGAGGGCGTCTCGACGAGGTCGACGAGGAGGTCCTCCGCGGCCTCGGCGTCGATCTCGGCGGTCACCCCGGCGGCCATCAGCCGTCACCTCCCGTCACGTCGGAGATCGCCTCGACGACGTCGTCGGCGTGGGAATCGTCGATGGTCAGGGGCGGGAGCAGGCGGAGGACCGTCCGGCCCGCCGGGAGGGCGAGGACCTGGTGGTTCAACGCCAGCTCCTTCAGCAAGCGGTTCGAGCCGCGCTTGACCTCGATGCCGAGCATGAGCCCCTGGCCGCGGACGCCGCGGGCGTCGATCTCGCCCGCCTCGATGCCGGCCTCCAACTCCTCACGGAGGTAGCCCCCGACCTCGGCGGCGTTGCCGGGGAGGTCCTCCTCGACGATCACGGAGAGCGTCGCCGCTGCGGCCGCGCTCACGGTCGGCCCGCCGGAGAACGTCGAGCCGTGGTTGCCGTGGTCCTCCGCCAGCCAGTCCGCGACGAGCGTCGCGCCCATCGGGAGGCCGCTCGCGAGGCCCTTCGCGGTCGTCAGCGCGTCGGGCACCACGCCTGCCTGCTCGCAGGCCCAGATCGCTCCGGAGCGGCCGAGCCCGGTCTGGATCTCGTCGACGATCATGGCCGCACCCGCGTCGCTGGTCACGTCGCGGATCGCCTGCAGGTATTCCGCCGGAGCGGGGTTGACGCCGCCCTCGCCCTGGACCGGCTCGACGATGACCGCGGCGGTGTCCTCGTCGACGGCGCCAGCGAGCGCCTCGGCGTCGCCGTAGTCGACGAAGGTGACGTCCGCCAGCAGCGGCTCGTAGTCGGCCTTGTACTTGTCCTTCCAGGTCGTCGAGAGCGCGCCCATCGTCCGGCCGTGGAAGCCCTGCTTGGTCGCGACGATCTCCGCGTCGCCCGTCGCCGATCGGGCGAACTTCAGCGCCGCCTCGTTGGCCTCTGTCCCGGAGTTACAGAGCCAGACGTTCTCCAGGCCGTCCGGAGCGAGGGCGGCGAGGCGCTCGTAGAGAGCGTCCCGGGAGTCGACGGGGTAGGACCCCTGGACGTACAGCAGATCGCGGGCCTGCTCGACGACGGCGTCGACGACGTCGGGGTGGCAGTGCCCGGCCGGCGTACACGCGTAGCTGGCGCCGAAGTCGAGGTACTCCGTCCCCCCGTCGTCGTAGAGGTAGGGCCCCTCGCCGCGCTCGATGCGGATGGGCTTCTCCGAGAAGACGAAGCCGGCGTCGCCCATCTCAGGACACCTCCGCCTCCTCTGAGTCCTCGGCGGACCCCTCGGAGCCGTCCGAGGATCCCCCGGAGTCGAGCGCCGATGCGAGGATGTGGGTGCCACCGCCCTCGACGGCCGCGACCAGCGGTTCGTCGACGTTCGCGTCGGCGACGATCACGCGATCGGCGCCTCCCTCCAGCGCCTCCGTGGCCGCCATGACCTTCTTCGTCATGAACCCCTCCGCGGCGTCCTCGATCGCCGCGAACTCCGCTGGCGTCTCGGCGGACTCGATCAGCGTCGCGGGATCGTCCGGATCGGCCAGGACGCCCGGGACGTCGGTCAGGACGACGAGCGTCGCGTCGAGCGCACCAGCGATGGCGGCTGCGGCACGATCCGCATCCGCATTCACGGGGAGCCATTCGTCTCCGTCCTTCCCCAGCATCGGCACGGTCGCGACAGGGGTGTAGCCGCCCTCGAGCAGCGTCTCGAGGAGGTCCGCGTTGACCTGCTCGATCGTCCCGGAGTGGTCGCCGCGCTTGATCTTCTTCTTGCCCGCTTCCTGCACCCGGACCGCGGACTTGCGCGGGCCGGCGAGCAGCTTCCCGTCGACGCCGGAGAGGCCGACGGCGTCTACCCCCTCGTTCTGCAGGCCGGTGACGAGGTCCGTGTTCAGCTTCCCGGGGAGCACCATCTCGAAGACCTCCATCGTCCGCTCGTCGGTGAACCGCCCGACGACGCCGTCGGGCGTCTCGACGTAGGTGGGCTCTTCGCCGAGGGCCTCGAGCGTCTCGTCGACGGCCGTGGAGCCGCCGTGGACGACCACGACGTCCTCTCCGTCCGCGATCAGCGTGGCGACGTCGGCGAGCGCACCTGCCGGATCCACCGCGCGGGCGCCGCCGATCTTGAGTACGATCGTCATGACGTTTGTCCTCCGTGTACAGTGGTATGAAAACGGCGATCAGGGCGCGCCGACGGGGTGGAGCCCCGTCGCTTCCAGCCCCGCGGTCTCCTCCAGCCCCAACGCGACGTTGGCTGCGTGGACCGCCTGCCCGGCCGAGCCCTTCATCATGTTGTCGATGGCCGAGAAGACCACCAGGCGGCGGTTGCCGGGGTCGACCTCGAAGCCGACCTCCGCGACGTTCGAGCCCGCGACGGCCTTGGGCTCGGGGTAGCGATAGACGCCGCCCCCGCCCGCGGCCATGCGGACGAACGGCTCCTCCTCGTAGGCGCCGCGATACGCACTCCAGAGGTCCCCCGACGAGACGGGCTCGCCCGGGAAGACGTGGCAGGTCGCCGAGGCGCCGCGGATCATGTCCACGGCGTGGACGGTGAAGGAGACGTCCAGTCCGAGGTAGGCCTCGATCTCGGCCTCGTGGCGGTGGCCCGTCGGCGCGTAGGGGCGGACGACCCCCGAGCGTTCGGGGTGGGAGGAGGCCTCGCCACCGCCGGCGCCGCCCTCGGAGGACCCGACCTTGACGTCGACGACGATCTGCTCGTCGCCGGCGAGGATCCCCTCGTCGACGAGGGGCTTCAGGCCGAGGATGGTGGCGGTCGCGTTGCAGCCGCCGCTGGCGATCAGGTCGGCGCCGGGGAGTTCCTCGCGCGTGAGTTCCGGCAGCGCGTAGACCGCCTCGTCGAGATACTCGGGCGCGGAGTGGCCGTCGTACCACTCGTCGTACTCGGCCGCCGAAGGCAGGCGGAAGTCCGCCGAGAGGTCGACGACGGTGTCCGCGGCGTCCTGGAACGCGTCGATGCGCTCCATCGAGACGCCGTGGGGCGTGGCCGCGAACAGCACGTCCACCGACGCCAGCTCCTCGGGGTCGGTGAAGCGCAGATCGAGGTGGCGGAGGTTCGGGTGCTTGTAGCCGACGGACTTGCCGGCCGCCGAGCGGCTGGTGGCCGCCTCGATCTCGAAGGTCGGGTGGCCATCGAGCAGGCGCAGCAGCTCCCCGCCGGTGAAGCCGGTGCCGCCGACCACGGACGCCGTGAGTGTCTCCTGGGACATCGTCGACACCTACGGGGCCACCTCCACGTTCTCGGCGACGGCCCCCTCGAGCCAGTCGATGACCCGGGCGGGCACGTCGACGTCGGTCGCGTCGTTCAGTGCCTTGAACTCGACGGTGTGGTTGACCTCGTGGACGGTGAAGTCCGCCACCTCGCCGTCGGGCCCCAGCGTCTCCATCAGGTCGACGCCCAGCAGCCCGCCGCCGACCGCGTCGCTGGCCGTCTCGACGAGTTCGCGGACGCGGTCGTCGACCTCGAAGGCCTCGACCTCCGCACCCTGGGCGGCGTTCGTCAGCCAGTGGTCCGAGGAGCGCACCATCGCGCCGATGGATTCGCCGTCGGCCGCGAGGACGCGGATGTCGCGACCGGGCTTGTCGACGAACTCCTGGACGTAGAAGACCTTGTGCTCGTAGTGGCCCAGCGTCGCCTTGTGTTCGAGGATGGCCTCCGCGGCCGACCGGGAGTCGATCTTCGCCATCAGGCGGCCCCAGGAGCCGATCACCGGCTTGAGCACGCAGGGGTAGCCGAAGTCCTCGATGGCCTCCAGCGCCGAGTCCTTCGTGAACGCGACCTTGGTACGCGGCGTCGGCACGCCGGCGCCCTGCAGGGCCAGCGAGTTCTTGACCTTGTCCGCACAGACCTCGGCGGTGTGGGCGCTGTTGATGACCGGGACGCCGTAGGCGTCACAGAAGCGCGTGGTGTAGAGTGACCGGCTCGTCGAGAGGCAGCGATCGAGGACGACGTCCAGCTCGCGGAAGACCGCCGGCGCCTCGTGGACGTCGAAGACCTCCTTGCGGACGTCGATCTTGACGACGTCGTGGCCGCGCTCGCGCAGCTCCGAGAGCAGGAGCTTCTCGTCCTTGCGGATGCGCGAGTAGAGGATCCCGACCTTCATGCCGAGTCCCTCCACTCGATCGCCCCGAGACGGTCGCCGGCCGGCTGCACCCTACTCACCCCAGTCCTCTTCGAGTTCGGGTGCGGTCTCCAGCTCCGGCGGGTCGACGGCGACGACCTCGAGCTCGGCACCGCAGGTGGTGCAGTCGACGATCTCTCCGACTTCGAGTGTGTCGTGCAGGGAGACCTCCGCCCCGCACTCGACGCAGTCCGTCATCGTACCCCCAGGTCGTCGGCGCGGTACCTTAAACCCATCGAACTTACCAGATAGTGAACAATAGCTGCACTGCCGGCTCATCGCATGCAGGCAGGCGAACGGCGCCGGATTCCTGGTGCCAGTGTCAGCTGGATGTGTCATTCGTCCCCGAAGGGGGACGTCGGAGTCGGCGGCAGGGCGGGCCCAGCCCGAACTCGCCGCCCGACGGCCGCTCAGACATACCCGGCCACCTCCGCGTCGAGGCGCTCGGCCGCGTTCTGCAGGCCCTTCTGGGTCGCGCGGACCGCGATCATGTCGTCTTCGAGCCCGGCGGTCGCGCTCTCGACGTGATCCGCGACGACCTGGGGCGCCGGGCCGCCAGCTGAGTCGCGGCTCGCGACGCTCTCGGCGGGGTCGAGCGCCGAACGCAGCGTCGCCTCGTCGACGGCGTCCGCGATCGACTCGCCGAGCACGGCGTGGGCGGCGTCGTCGAGGACGTCGATCGCGGCGTCGGGGTCGGCCGCGCCGCCCTCCGCCTCCTCGGCTTCCAGCGCGGCCACGTCCGCCGCCGCCAGCGCGACGACCTCGTGGGCGGTCCTGAATGGAACGCCGGCCTGTGCGAGCAGGTCCGCGACGCCGGTCGCCGTCGAGAACCCCTCGCCGGCGGCCGCGGCGCACGCGTCGTCGTTCCACTCGGCGGTCGCGACCGCGCCCCCGGCGACGTCGATCGCCGCGGCGACGTCGTCGACCGTCTTCCAGACGTGCGGCCCGGCGCGCTGGAGGTCGCGGTTGTACGACCGGGGGAGGCCCTTCAGCGTCGTCGCCAGCGCCTGGTGGGCGCCGACGGCGTCGCCGGCGACCGCCCGCACGAGCTCCAGCGAGTCGGGGTTCTTCTTCTGGGGCATGATCGAGGACGTGGAGGCGTAGTCGTCGTCCAGCTCGAGGAACCCGCGGTTGCTGTAGACGACGAGGTCCTCCGCCAGGCCCGAGAGCGTCACCGCGAGGCCCGAGAGCGCGCCGACGGTCTCCAACTGCACGTCCCGCGCCGAGACCGCGTCCATCGCGTTCTCGACGATCCCCTCGAAGCCCAGCAAGCGGGCGGTCTGCTGGCGGTCGACGTCGAAGGTGGTGCCGGCGAACGCGGCGGCGCCCAGCGGGCACTCGTCGACACGAGTGTACGCGTCCAGCAGGCGACTCGTGTCCCGGGCCAGCGCCTGCTCGTAGCTCGCCAGCCAGAACCCGACGGTCACCGGCTGTGCGGGCTGCAGGTGCGTGTACCCCGGCAGCAGGGTCTCCGTGTGCTCCTCCGCGGCGGCGAGCAGCGCCTCGCGGGTCTCGACGACCCCCTCGAGTACCGACAGGACGTCCTCGCGCAGCGCGTAGCGAATGCACGTCGCGACCTCGTCGTTCCGGCTCCGGGCGGTGTGCATCCGCCCGCCTTCCTCGCCGACGCGCTCGATGACGGCGGTCTCGATCGCCTCGTGGACGTCCTCGCCGTCGGGGAGGGCGTCGGGATAGCCGTCGGCCTCGACCGCTGCCTCGATCTCCTCGAGGGCGGCGAGGATCTCGCCGGCCGTGTCCTCGGCGACGATCTCCTGCTCCGCCAGCATCACCACGTGCGCGCGGTCGACGGCGAGGTCCGCCTCGAAGATGCGCTCGTCGTCCGCGAGCGAGGACATGAACTCGCGGGCGGGGCCGCCGGCGAAGCGCTCGCGACGGACGACGCCCTCTTCCTCCCCGTCTGTTTCGCCCTCTTTCTCCGCGCTCGACCCGGTGTCGTCCTCGCTCATCGGTTCAGTTGTCCGGTGTGGTGTCCGTCGGGTCCTCGGCCTCGCTCCCGCCGTCGGTGACGGCCGCCGAGCGGTCCTCGACGCCGGCCTTCACGGAGTTCGCCAGGCGCTCCTGGAGTCCGTGGTACTTCGCGACGCCCGTGGCGTCCTCCTGGGCGATGCCGGCGACGTCCTCGGTGTTGAACGACGCCATCTCCTCGGAGTACACCGCGTACTCGCTGTCGCGGGCGACCGCACGACAGGACCCGCCCTGGAGCTTCACCGTCGCCGTCCCGGTGACGACGTCCTGGGTCTCCTCGACGAACGCGTCGAGGGCGTCGACCAGCGGCGCGAAGACGAGGCCTTCGTAGGCCTTCTCCGCCCACTCCTGCTCGATGCCGTTCTTGAAGGACCGCTCCTCCTTCGTCAGGACGAGGTCCTCGAGCGCGCGGTGGGCGGTCAGCAGGACGGTTGCGGCGGGATGCTCGTAGTTCTCGCGGACCTTCAGCCCGAGCATGCGGTCCTCCATCACGTCGGTCCGGCCGACGCCGTACTGGCCGGCGTACTCGTTGAGGTGCTCGATCAGTTCGACGGGCTCCATCGCCTCGCCGTCGACGGCGACCGGGACGCCCTCCTCGAACTCGACCTCGATCAGTTCGGGGCCGCCGGAGGGCTCTTCGGTCCACTGGTAGATCTCCTCCGGCGGGACGTAGTCGGGGTGCTCGAGTTCGCCGCCCTCGATGGCGCGGGACCAGAGGTTCTGGTCGATCGACCAGACGCCGCCGTCGCCGGCGTCGATCGGGAGGTCGCGCTCCTCGGCGTAGTCGATCTCCCACTGGCGGGTCAGGCCGAGTTCGCGCACGGGCGCGATGACCTCCATGTCCGAGCCGCGCCAGACGGCCTCGAAGCGCAGCTGGTCGTTGCCCTTGCCCGTGCAGCCGTGGGCGAGGCCGTCGCAGTCCTGCTCCTCGGCGACCTCGAGGATCGCCTCGGCGATCACCGGGCGCGCGAGCGCGGTCCCCAGCGGGTAGCCCTGGTAGGTCGCGTTCGCGGCGACGGCGTCGAGACAGAGGTCGGCGAACTCGTCCGTGGCGTCCACGACGTGGAGGTCCAGGCCGAGCGCCTCGGCGGTCTCCTCGGCCTCCTCGAACTCCGACTCGGGCTGGCCGACGTCGACCGTGACGCCGATGACCTCGTCGTAACCGTACTCCTCCTCGAGCAGCGGGACGCAGACGGTGGTGTCCAGTCCCCCGGAGAATGCGAGTGCGACGCGTGACATTGTGTGCTCGGAGGAAATCGGGCAGGGGGGATAAATTTGTCCATATTAATTATGCAAGAAAAGCCGGGAGTCGCGACTGATCGCAGGCAGGGTGTGGGGTGGACGGAACGAACGCGGCGTGGGGAGAGGGATAATTTCGGGCCTATCGGGCCCGTCGTCGGCGTCGCAGGACAGCGGCGTCGCTCCCGAAAACGGCGGCTGCGGCGGGAGCGACTGCCGTCATTGTGGATAGACTTCGACAGGGCCGTTACTAAACGCTTTCGAGATCGTGCTGCTAGGCGGTCTCTAGACGGCGGTTTCAGGGGGTTCGGGTGCCCTCAGGCGGTGAGTCGATGGTGAACGTCCCTTGCTCAGCAAACACCGCAACCGCCCAGACAGCCCTCACCGCGTCTTCTCACGGGCCGCAGGCCCGTTCGAATGGTTCGAGTGACCTTCGGTCTCTCGTAACTCGCGGTCGCTGAGTGACCTCTATCCGAAGGAGCGCAGCGACTGAGGATATGTCGCTCAGCGGCCGCGAGTTCGCCTCACGGGCCACTCCGTTCCCCGCTCGGCTTTTGGAGGTTCTCGCACCGGGAGACTCGCTTCGCTCGCCTCCCGAGACCTGCCTCGCTCCGCTCGGCAGGAATCCGCTCGAACCTCCACTGGTTCGCCCTTTCAGTCCGCCAGGCCCCGGTGGTTCGATCGGACGGCCACCGCCCACCGGTTGTGTCGCAGGCTGCCACGTCCACCAGGCATCACTCGGCCACGGAGCCGGATGCCTGGCGGATTGAAAGGGCGAGGCCGGGTGGCGTTCGCTCTGTCGGCACTATCCGACCGAGTGGAACGAGGGAGGATATCCGGCAGAGCGGGCGCGAGCCGGCCGAGGGCTTTCGGGGAAAATGAAGTAGTGCGGTCGGTCGATTCCCATGCGAAACGTCGCAATCCCCTGCTTACGTCCCGTGGTCCCAGCTGTCCATGTACTCCCGCTGAGCCTCGGAGATGCCGTCGAACGCCACGCCCTCGGCCTCGAGCTTGATCTCGGCGACCTCCCTGTCCAGCTCGTCGGGCACGTCGTGCACGCCCGGGCCGTACTCGTCGCCGTTTTCGACGAGCTCCCGCACCACGACCGCCTGAATCCCGAAGCTCTGGTCCATGACCTCGATCGGGTGGCCCTGGGCGTTCGGCGAGGCGAGATTGACCAGCCGGCCCTCCGCGAGGACGTTGATCCGGCGGCCGTCGGGCAGCTCGTAGGCCTGCACGCCGTCCCGTGCCGGGTAGGTTTCGGCGGCCATCGCCTCGAGCCCCTCCAGGTCGATCTCGACGTCGAAGTGGCCGGCGTTCGCGAGGACCACGCCGTCGCTCATCTGCTCGAAGGCGTCGTCGGTGATCACGTCGCGGTTGCCCGTCGCGGTGACGAAGAGGTCGCCCTCGGCGGCGGCCTCGACCATTGGCATGACGTCGTAGCCCTCCATGTGCGCCTCGAGCGCGCGCCGGGGCTCGACCTCGGTGACGATCACGTCGGCGTTCTGCCCCGCCGCCTTCGAGGCGATCCCCTTCCCACAGTAGCCATAGCCCGCGACGACGACCGTCTTCCCGGCGAGCGCGAGGTTCGTCGTCATCACGATGTTGGACAGCGAGGCCTCCCCGGTGCCGTGGACGTTGTCGAAGAGGCGCTTCATCGGCGTGTCGTTGACCGCGAAGACTGGGTACTCCAGCGCGCCGTCGTCGTCCATCGCCCGGAGGCGGTGGACGCCCGTCGTCGTCTCCTCCGCCCCGCCGAGGATCGTCTCGATCAGCTCGGGATAGTCCTCGTGGACGGCGGCGACCATGTCCATCCCGTCGTCGACGGTGATCGTCGGCTCGTGGGCGAGCACCGACTCGATCGCGGCGTAGTACTCCTCGTCGTCGACCTCCCGGCGGGCGTAGCTCGTGATCCCATCCGTCGCGTCGAGCGCGGCGGAGACGTCGTCGTGGGTCGACAGCGGGTTGCAGCCGGTGATCGCGACCTGGGCGCCGCCCTCGGCGAGGAGTTCGACGAGGACGCCGGTCGTCGCCTCGACGTGCATCGCCATCCCGATCGTCTGGCCGGCGAAGGGCTCGTCCTCGCCGATGTCGTCCCCGAGCGCCTCGAGGATCGGCATGTGCTGGCGGGCCCACTCGAGCTTCCGCTCGCCGCTCTCGACCGCCGCCTCGGGATCGGCGAGCTGCTCGCGGATCCGCGGATACTCGGACATGCTTCGACGGACGGCGAGCCGCCTGAAAACCGTAGCGATCGGGGGATCGTGACCGCCTCAGGCCGGCCGGACCACTCGCGCCGTTCGACGCCCGGTCACTCCTGCGACGCGATCACCCTGGTCCGGCGTGGTCGGGTGGACCGTTGCCGGGATGGTCGTCATCGTCGTCCTGGCCGTCCTCGTCACGGGTCCAGGGTGGACCGTTACCGGGGTGATCGTCCTCGTCCTCCTCGTCATCGTCGCGCGTCCAGGGCGGTCCCCGCTCGTCGTCCTCGTCGTCGTCCTCGTCGTCGACTTCGTCGTCCTCGGCATCGCCATCCTCCCCTGCTTCCGTTTCGTCCCTCTCTTCCTCGTCCTCATCCTCTCCATCCTCCCCTTCCTCATCCTCCTCATCCACCTCGTCCTCGCCGTCGGCGTCGTCGTCCGCCTCGGACTCGCCGTCGCTCTCGTTGGTGTCATCCGCCTCCTCGCCGGGGCCACCCGCCCATGGCGGCGGCCCGGGCTCGGAGGCGTTGTACTCGCCGTCGAACCAGGGCGGTCCCGGATCGTCACTCTCGTTCCCGTCGTCGGAGTCGTTGTGGGGACCCCCGGCCCAGGGCGGTGGCCCGGGTTCGGAGGCGTTGTACTCGCCGTCGTACCACGGCGGACCTGGATCGTCACTGTCGTTCAGGTCGTCGGAGCGGTTCGAACTCGCGTTCGCCCACGGCGGCGGTCCCGGTTCCGAGGCGTTCCACTCTCCGTCGAACCACGGCGGTCCGCGGTCGTGGCTCCGGTTCGCTCGATCGGAGTCGTTCCAGGGCCCGCCGGCCCACGGCGGTGGGCCAGGCTCGGAGGCGTTGTACTCCCCGTCGAACCAGGGCGGGCCGGCATCGTCGCTCTCGTTGCCATCGTGATCGTCCCCGCCCGCCCACGGCGGCGGCCCGCGGCGATCGGTCTCGTTCGCGTCGTCGGCGCTGTGCCAGGGCCCGCCGGCCCACGGTGGCGGCCCGGGTTCGGAGGCGTTGTACTCGCCGTCGTACCACCGCGGGCCGGGCCCGTCGCTGTCGTCCAGGTCGTCGGAGCGGTCCGAACTCGCGTTCGCCCACGCAGGCGGCGGGTCAGCCGACGCGTTCTCGGTGTCGTTGTCGGCGGAGGACTGGGCGGCGCCGACGGCGCTCCCGGCGACCGACTCCTCCTCGGCTGCGTCGACGCCGCTGGCGGCATCGACGAACTCCTCGCCCGGCCCGACTGCACCCAGCGCCGTCCCCGCGACGGCCAGGACGGCCGCCGCGAGGAGTACCGTCCCGACGAGGGTCAGGGTCGATCGGTCGAGGTCCATGTGAAGAGACTACACGGGACGGTCGAATAACTCTAGCCCCTCCGCCGACGACGCCGAGGATTCCGGAATTTACGACGGCGCGATCGGAAGGAACTGTCAATTCACCTGCCTGCGATCGAGTCGCGAGTGTCCCCGGCTGTCAGGCACCGGCACGCTCCAGCAGCCCCGCGGCGTGCTCGCTGGCCCGCCGCCGCACCGCCGCCTCGTCGACGGTCGTCACCTCGCGGTCCCGGACGACCACCTGGCCGTCGCAGATCGTGTGCCGGACGTCGCTGCCGCGGACGGCGTAGGCGAGGTGGCTCACGAGGTCGGTGCGCGGCGTCAGGTGGGCGGCCTCGAGGTCGATCACGGCCAGGTCCGCGGCGGCGCCGGGCTCGATCCGACCGGCGTCGAGGCCGAGCAGTTCCGCGCCGCCGGCGGTCGCCATCCGGATCGCGTCCTCGGCCGCGACGGCGCTGGCGTCGTCGGCCGCGAGCTTGCCGACCATCGCCGCGTCCCGGAGCTCGTCGAAGACGTCGAGGTCGTTGTTCGAGGCGGCGCCGTCGGTCCCGATGCCGACGGGGACGTCGCGGTCGAGCATGGCCTGGACCGGCGCCATCCCGCTCGCGAGCTTCATGTTCGAGGCCGGGCAGTGGACGACGCCGGTGCCCGTCTCCGCGAGCAGGTCCAGCTCCGACTCGTCGACGTGGACGCAGTGCGCCAGGAAGGTGTCCTCGCCGAGGAGGCCGAGGTCCTCCGCCCACGCGAGGGGCCGCTGGCCCTGGTCCTCGACGATCGGCGCGACCTCGTCGGCAGTCTCGTTGGCGTGGAAGTGCAGCGGTCGGTCGGCCTCCGCCCCCGCGTCGGCGAGCGCCGCCAGCGAGTGCTCGCCGACCGTCGTCAGGCTGTGGGGCTGGATCGTCGTCGAGATCCGGCCGTCGGCCGCGCCGTCGAGGTCCGCGGCGGTCTCGACGCTTCGCTCGACGTCTGCGGCCGCCACCGCTTCGTCCTTCCCGACGGTGATCGCGGTGTGCCCGAGGACCGCCTTGATGCCGGTCGCCTCGACGGCCTCGGCGATTTCCTCGACGTGGAAGTACATGTCCGAGAACGCGGTCGTCCCCGAGCGCAGCATCTCGACGATCCCCAGTTCCGCGCCCGCCCGGACGTCCTCGGGCGTCAACTCGGCCTCCACCGGCCAGATGTCCTCCTCCAGCCATCGCCCGAGGGGCTTGTCGTCCGCGACGCCGCGGAGCAGCGTCATCGCCACGTGGGTGTGGGCGTTCACGAGCCCGGGGATCACCAGCGAGTCCGTCGCCTCGAGCGTCTCGTCGGCCGCCGCGTCCATCTCCGCGGGCTCGTCGACGGCCAGGATCTCGCCGGCCTCGGCGTCGAGGAGCACGTCGGCCCGCTCGACGGTCATGTCGGGCCGGAGGACCTGTCCACCGGCGACGAGGAGCGTGGTCATGTGAGCGAGTGGACGGTGCTGGCCCTTCAGTCCGCCGGAACGGGTGGGGTTCGCGCTGGCTCGGGGCGGAGAACCGCCAGCGATCGGGGGCTTTCGGTGGATCCGGTAACGGCAGCTACCCCTCCTCGTCCGTTCAGAACTCACCGATGCCGGCCTGCTCGACCGACGCCAGGACGTCCTCGCAGGTCTGCCAGCTCGTCCGCGCACACGCCGGCAACTCCCCGTGGTCCTCGACGTAGGCCTCCAGAAACGACCGCGTCGCGGGATCACTGGGATACCCACTCCCCAGCTCGCCGAACTCTTGGGCGAGCGCGGCGACCCTGGCGTCCCGCTCGACCTTCGCGACGATCGAGGCCGCGGCGACGACCGGATCCTCGTCGTCGGCGCCGTGGCGGGCGGTGACCGCCAGGCCCTCGCGGTCCGGGAGTCGCTCGCCGAGCCGCCGCGCGAACCTCGCCTCGCTGGTGTCGCCGGCGTCCGCGAGCAGCGACAGGTCCGCCCCGGCGCCGTCGAGCCCCTCGAGAAGATGCCCGACGGCCTCGGCCTGCCCGTCGACCGTCAGCGTGTTCATGTCGGTCGCGGGGTCGTCGATGCGCTCGACCTCGACCGCGGCGACGCCGATCTCGACCCGGCCGTCGTCCCGGAGCGCCGCGTCGATCGCCTCGCGTCGCTCCGGGTCGACCCGCTTCGAGTCCGCGACGTCATCGGGGAGGACGGCCGCGTCCGGGACGGCCACGGCCGCGGCGACCATCGGTCCCAGGACCGGCCCCTTGCCCGCCTCGTCGACGCCGACGCGCATACGGTGGCTGTCGCTGGGAGGGGCTTGAGCGTTCGGAAAGAACGGGTTGGTGTACTCAGTCGTCGGCGGCTGGAGGCTCGACCTCCCGCTCGGCGTCCTCGTGCTCGTCACTGGACTCGGCCGTGGTGGTCAGTTGCTCCGTATCATAGTGGTGGCACATGGGGGTATCCCCTCCGGGTCGTGCTATCGGGTGGCACGACTAAATCGTTTGGGCGGGAGGAGGGGTTTGGATCGTTGGAATCGCTCGCAACGCTTCGATGGTCTTCCCGGAAGCCCCCGATCGCTGGCGGGCGCTACTTCGCTGCGCGCCTCCCTCGTTCGCTGCGCTCACTCGGTGCGGTGCTTACTTCAGTACCGCCCGCCAGCGATCGGCCCCTTCCATTCCCTCCCACCGAAGCCTCGTCCTCCCCAGCCGCCTGCGTTGCTCACCGCTCGCTGCGCTCGCGGTTGCGCTACTCACCCCTCGCGCGCTACTCGTCGGCGTCGCCTCCTCGAAACGCGCGCCACCGCTAGCCGGAACATGCCACGCTGAAAAACCGATCCGAACGCCCCCAATTCAGTCCCCCAGCCGCCCGACGTCAGCCAGCACCGCCGTCGCCGTCTCGGCCCCCCCGGCGCCCCGCCCCGAGAGGTTCAGTCGCCCGGCGTGCTCGGTGTCCAGCTGGACGATGTTCCGGGTACCCGAGACCGCCAGCGGGCTGTTTTCCGGGACCAGCCGCGGGCCCACGCGGACGCCCTCCCGGGTCGCCTCGCCGATGAGCCGCACGGTGCGGTTCTCCTCGGTCGCCAGCTCCAGCGCGGAGCCGGGGACGTTCAAGATTCCCTCGACGTCGGCGTCCTCGAGCGTGAACTCGGGCTCGCCGCCCGTGAGCACGTTCGCCATGATCACGCACTTCAGCGCGGCGTCGGTGCCCTCGACGTCGAAGCTGGGGTCGGCCTCGGCCACGCCGAGGTCCTGGGCCTCCGCGAGCACGTGCTCGTAGCCCAGCCCCTCCGCGGCCATCCGCGTCAGGACGAAGTTCGCGGTGCCGTTGAGGACGCCGCGGGCGGCCTCGATGGTCTCCGGGCCGTAGTCCTCGATCGTGCTGACCGCGGGGATCGCACCCGCGACCGTGGCCTCGAAGCGAACGGATCCCTCGCTGTCGGCCTCCAGCGCCCGGAGGTCGGCGTAGCGCTCGGCGACGGGGCCCTTGTTCGCGAGGACGACGTCCCGGTCGCGCTCGAGGGCTGCCTCGCAGTGGCCGAAGCCCGGCTCGGCGTCGTCCAGCGTCGTCGGCGTGGCCTCGACGAGCACGTCGTAGTCGGCGGCGAGCGCGTCGGCGGGGTCCGCGTCGCCGACGACGCCCGCCGCGTCCTTGCGCTCGAGGACCGTCTCCGCGGCAAGCCCTCCGTTTCCCTCGCCTGTACCGGCCGAGCCGTCGGCGATCGCGGCGCTGCTCGAGTCCGCGATCGCGACGACGTCGTGCCCGTACTCGCCGGCCAGTTCGAGCACCGAGCGCCCGACGGCGCCGGCGCCCAGGACGGCCAGGCGCATCAGTGCTCACCCCCGCGGTCGAGCTGTGGCTCGATCACGTGGAGGTCCTTCTCGTCGGCGATCGTCCGGATCGACGCGAGGACGGCGTCCGTGTGGTCGCGTTCCGTCGCGACCCGCAGCCGCGCGCTGGAGACCTCCTCGGTCCCCTCCGGCGCCGAGAGCGCGACGTCGGTGACCGACGCGCCGGCACTCGTCTCGATCCGATCGAGCGTGTCCGAGAGGTCGGTGTCGATGACGTGGCCCACCAGCAACACCGTCACCTCCTCGCCGTACTCCTCGCGCCCGGCCTGGACGACGTTCATCCCGGCCTCGCGCAGCGCCTGGACGATCGTCTCGAACTGCTCGGGGTGGGACTCGAGATCCACCTCGACGGGGATCCGGCCCCGGGGCGTGACGTTGCCCCGCTCGTGGAAGATCGAGAGGAGGTTGCCCCCGTGCTCGGCGATCGGCCCCAGCGCGGAGAGCAACTCGCCGGGCTCGTCGTCGAGCTCGAGGCGGATCGTGTAGGCTGTCGTCCGGCCTCCGTCTGACACAGGTGACTCTCCCGACGGCTCCCCGGTCATGCCGGATCCTCCGGACGGCTCCGTGCTGCCATCTCGGTACGGCGTTGCGCGGCGCCGCCGCATAAGGGTTCGCACTTCCGTGACGCCGCCCTCGCCCCATCCGCCCGTGCTGGAGGCTCTCCCGGGGCGACACTCAGGAACCGCCGATCGACACCCTCCCGGTGGTCGATACCCGGACCGGTGACTTTTGGGACGGCGGTCCGAAGCCCCGGGCGTGGAGGAAAGCGAGCGCGAGGCGCTCCTCAAGCGCGTCAAGCGCCAGGGAGCGACCATCGGTGCGAGCACCCCCGAGACGATCACCGTCGACGGCGAGGAACTGGACCTCGCCGAGTTCGTGATCGAGACGCGGCGCGTCGAGGGCGTCCCGCCCGATGCCGAGGAGACGCTCGCGGCCGTCAAGCGGACGCTTCGCGAGGAGCGTGTCCGGCGCCTGGAGCGCCTCGAGTCCGACGATCTCGACCGCGAGACCGCCGAGACGCTGGCCGACGAGATCGTCGGCATCGACCGCGCGCTGAACGCCCTGATGAACCTCCGGGGCCCGCGCTATGGGGAGGCGGCAGGCTCGGAGACGATCCGGGACTACGAGCGCTGGCTGGGATTTCTGGAGGACGTGACCGGCTGAGTCGGCGACGCTACTCGTACTCGATCGTCGCCGGCGGCTTGTGGGTGACGTCGTAGACGACCCGCGCGACGGTCTCGTTCTCGCCGGTGATCCGCGATTGAATGCGCTGGAGGGTCTCCCAGTCGATCTCCTGGGCACGGGCGGTCATGCCGTCGCGGCTCTCGACGGAGCGCACGGCGACGACCCAGCCGTGGACGCGGTTGTCGCCCTTGACGCCGGTGGCCTTCCCGATCACCGCTGCGAGGGCCTGCCAGGGGTCGTACTCCTCGAGTTCCTCCTCGACGACGTGGTTGGCCTCCCGTGCGACCGCGAGCTTCTCCTCGGTGACCTCGCCGATGATCCGGACGGCCAGGCCGGGACCGGGGAACGGCATCCGCTCGGAGATGATCTCCTCGAGGTCGAGTTCGCGGGCGACCTCCCTCACCTCGTCCTTGTAGAGGTCCCGCATGGGCTCGACGATCCCCTCGAAGTCGACGACATCCGGCAGGCCGCCGACGTTGTGGTGGGACTTGATCGTCCCCTCGGACTCGATCCGGTCGGGGTAGATCGTCCCCTGGACGAGGAAGTCGGCGTCGACCTCCCGCGCGACCGTCTCGAACTCGCGGATGAACTGCTCGCCGATGACGTGGCGCTTGTCCTCCGGGTCGGTGACGCCCGCCAGGCCATCGAGGAACCGCTCGCGGGCGTCGACGATCCGGAGACTGTCCATGTACGCGAACGTCTCGCGGATCTGCTCGGTCTCGCCCTTCCGCATCAGGCCGGTGTCGACGTAGACCGGCGTGAGCTGGTCGCCGACGGCCTCGTAGGCCAGCGCGGCAGCGGTCGAGGAGTCGACGCCGCCCGAGAGGGCGATGACGGCGTTGGCGTCGCCCACGGCGTCGGCGATCTCGTCGATCTTCTCGTCGATGAACGACGGCGCGTCTACCATCTTCGGGCCACCTCCAGGGCGGGCGGCCGGCGGCGGCGATCGTCGTCGCCGGCGGTCGAGTGACGTCGAGCGACGGGACTGGTCGGCATAGCCACGCTCCGACAGGACCGTGCAAAACGGTTTCGGACCGGCCACTAGAGCGGCTGCGCGGTCGAATCCGAGACGCGACCGTGGCGCCCGTTCGACCGGCCCTCCACGCCGTGTTCCCGCGTTGTGCGGGGTGGCCCTTTCCTGGCGCCCGGCACCAAGGTTCCGACGCGGCGGGATGGGCCGCCGTCACCGACCAATGAACCGCCGTGCCTGGGGCGTCGCACTCGGCGTCCTCCTCGTCCTCGCGTGGGCGAGCGACCCGGGTGCGCTGTCAGTCGTCGACCTCCCGACCAGCGCCGAGGAGTTAGAGGACCGCCCGCTGCTCGTCTCGACGCTCATACTGGGCTTCGTCGACGGGTTCAATCCCTGCTCGCTGTGGATACTCGCGGTCCTGCTCGGGCTGGTGCTCCGGGCCGGCCGACGGAAGCTGTTGCTCGTCGGGGCCACCTTCCTGCTCGTCACGGGGACGATCTACGGGCTGTTCGTCGCGGGCGTCCTCAGCGTCTTCACGTACGTCGCCTACCTCGGCGAACTCCGGGCGGCCGTCGGCCTGTTCGCCCTCGGCTTCGCGGCGGTCTGCCTCAAGGACTTCCTCGCGCCCGGGTGGGGCCTCTCCGCGACCATCCCCGAGCGCGCGAAGCCGGGGATCTACGACCGTTCCCGGGCGGTGGTGCAGAGCGAGGGTCGGCTCTCGACCGTCGCGGCGACGGCGGTGTTGTCCGGGGGCGTGGCGCTGGTCGAGTTGCCCTGTACTGCCGGCTTCCCGGTCGTCTGGAGCAACCTCGTCGCCGTCCACGACCCCCCGACGGCGACGTACGTGGCGCTGGTCGGCACGTACGTGATCGCGTACCTCGCCGTCGAGATCGCCATCCTCGCCGTGGCGGTGCTCACGCTGCATCGATTCCGCTATGGACCGGTGCACGCCCGCGTGCTGAAGCTCCTGGCGGGGTCGGTCCTCGGCGCGCTGGGCGTCGCGCTCCTGGTTCGGCCGACGATCCTCGTCGACGTCCGGGCGACGACCGAACTCTTCGGCGGCGCGCTCCTTCTCACCGCCATCGTCATCGCAGTCTTCCACGCGACATCGCGACTCCGAGAGGAGAACGCCCGCGGAGGTAATCGACCGTGAGATCCAACGACGACACGGGCCCACGGGCCCCACGCACAGCCGTACAGCGCCACCGCCTGGATCCGCGATCGGGGTCCGCAGCGGGCGGGGAACGATCGCGACCGGGAGACAGCACGCCCTCGAGCGGGTCGGCGACTCCGGCCGACGGGCTCACGCGGCGAGGGCTGCTCGCGGGAACGACCGCCGTCCTCGCGGGCGCGGCCGGCTGTGCCCTCCTCGAGGAGGGCGAGTCGGAGACGCCCGCCGGCCTGCAGGATCCGGGCGCCGACGTCGACGCGGCGGTGGTCGTCTACTGGTTCTGGGGCGACGGCTGTCCGGTCTGTGCGGAGCAGGAGCCGTTCATGCAGTCGCTCGTCGAGACGTCCGACGACGTCGCAGTCCTGGCCTTCGAGGTCTGGAACGACGCCGGCAACGCCGAGACGTTCACCGACTTCCGTCGGACCTACGACGTTTCCCGCGCCGCGGTGCCGACGACGTTCGTGGGCGAGGAGTACTTCGTCGGCTTCACCGACGAGCGCGGCGACGCCATCGAGGCCGCGGTCCGGTCCTGTCGCGAGCGTGGCTGTCCGGATCCCGGCGACCAGGTCCCGGAGTACTGAACGGCGGCCGGCGGTCGGCGGTCGCGACGGCCGGGCTCGGTAGCATGGCGGGGAACGACGACAGCGCCGCTCTAGACGGTCGTCTCGGCCTCCGGCTCGAGGGTCTGCTCCACGATCGCCTCGACGAACCCGACGAACGGCGGACTGGCACGCCCCGGCCGGCTCCGGAACTCGGGGTGGAACTGGGTGCCGATGAAGTAGGGGTGCTCGGCCAGCTCGAGGATCTCCATGCGGTTGTCCGACCGCCCGGAGAAGTGCAGGCCAGTCTCCTCGAGCCGGTCGATGTACTCGGGGTTCACCTCGTAGCGGTGGCGGTGGCGCTCGGTGCAGGACGTCGTGCCGTAGACCTGGTGGGCCAGGCTGCCCGGTTCGATGTCCGTGTCGTGGGCGCCCAGGCGCATCGTCCCGCCCATGTCCTCGACCTCGTACTGCTCGGGGAGGATGTCGATCACTGGGTGGGGCGTGTCCGCCTCGATCTCGGTGCTGTGGGCGCCCTCCAGGTCGGCGAGGTTCCGTGCGGCCTCGATGACCGCCATCTGGAAGCCGAGACAGAGCCCGAGGTAGGGAACGCCCTCCTCGCGGGCGTGGCGAACGGCCTCGATCTTTCCCTGGGTGCCCCGCGAGCCGAATCCGCCGGGGACGATGATCCCGTCGACGCCGTCGAGCTGGCCGTCGACGCCCTCGGCGAGGTCCTCGCTGTGGATCCAGGTCCGCTCGACGTCGACGCCGGCCTCCATGCCGGCGTGCTTGAGCGCCTCGTGGATGGAGATGTAGGCGTCCTCGAGGCCGTACTTCCCGACGAGTGCGACCTCGATCTCGCCGGTCCGCTCCCGGGTGACGAGCTGTCGCCACTCGTTCTCCCGGCGCTCCGGCGGGATCGCGGCGTCGGCGAGGCCGAGGTGCTCCATGACGTACTCGTCGAGCCCCTCGTCCTCGACCAGCAGCGGGACCTGGTAGATGTCCTCGACGTCGGGATTGGAGAAGACGGCGGCGGTCGGGACGTCACAGAACAGCGCGATCTTCTCGCGGGTCTCTCGCTCCAGGCGATCCGAACAGCGCCCGACGAGGACGTCGGGCTGGAGGCCGATCGAGCGCAGTTCCTTGACGGAGTGCTGGGTCGGCTTGGTCTTCTGTTCGCCGTTCTTGGAGTAGGGGACCAGCGTGACGTGGGCCAGGAGGATGTCCTCCTCGTCTTCCTCGTGGGCGAACTGCCGGAGCGCCTCGAGGTACTGCATCCCCTCGATGTCCCCCACGGTCCCCCCGACCTCGACGATGCAGACGTCGGTGCCCTCGGCGGCCTCGCGGATGCGCCGCTTGATGTCGTCGGTCACGTGCGGGATGATCTGGACGGTCTTCCCGAGGTAGTCGCCGGCGCGCTCGGCCTCGATGACGTGCTGGTAGACCTTCCCCGTCGTCACGTTGTGGTCGGCGGTCATCTCCTCGTCGAGGAACCGCTCGTAGTTCCCCAGGTCGAGGTCGACCTCGGCGCCGTCGGCCAGGACGTACACCTCCCCGTGCTCGAATGGGTTCATCGTCCCGGCGTCGACGTTGAGGTAGGGGTCGACCTTCACCGCGGTGACGTCGAAGCCGGCGTTCTTGAGGAGCCTGCCGGTGCTCGCGGCGGTGATCCCCTTGCCCAGCCCCGACATCACGCCGCCCGTGACGAAGATGAACTTGTTCCCCAGCGAGGGGTCGTAGTCGGTCGCGGACTCCGTCGGCATACCGAGGGTGCGTCGGGACCGTGCAAAACGGTTTCGGAGCCAGCGGGGCGGTGTGCGTTTGGTCACCGCCACGGCACGGGGCGATCACCGGACGTCGGGCCCCTCCGAGCGCAGGCTCCCGGGCCGAATCCCGCGATCGCACGGCGTCGATCCATGCGAGCAACAGATCTATTGGTCGATCCCGGGAAGCCAACGGTGATGGCGATATCCCTCGGCCTGCTGGACCCCTCGATCGTGGGGGCGATCTCGCCCGTCGCGCCGACCACCGGCGCCCTCCAGACAGGCTTCCAGCGGGCGTCCTTCACCATCGACGAGTCGCCGCCGCGGCTGGACGTGCTCGCCTCGGTGATCCTGGCGACGGCGGCGATCGGCGCGCTGTTGCTCCGGAGGGCTCCGGTGTACGTCGACCGAGTGGTGGACGACCTTCGCCGCCGCCCAGTCCGTGGCTTCCTGACGGGCCTTCTGACGGTGTTCGGTGAGTGGGTGCTCGTGCAGGTGGTCGTGGCGGCAGTTGCCGGCATGCCGATCGCGTTGGCACTGCACTACGCCTACACGGTCCTCGGGATTGCGGGGATCACGCTCGGGTACGTCGCCGCATTCGCCGGTCGCAGTCCGGATCGACGGGCGAGCGTCCTGCTCGTCGGGCTGACGATCGCCCTCGTGGCTGTCGCCCCGGTGGTCGTGGGTGTGGTGCACTTCTGCGTCGGCAGTGCCGGCATCGGCGCGATCGTTCGGGAGTGGGCAGCCGGCTGACCGCCGGCGCCGACGACTGCGGCCCCGAGCGGTCTCGCGGCCCTCAGGCCCCGCCGCCCAGCCTGCTGCCCGCCTCGATCCCGGTCATCCCGGAGACCTCGATCCGACCGACGTGGAACTCGACCTCCTCGGTGGGCCGATCGAAGACGGCGAACACCGGAATCTCGAGGTCCTCGACGGCCTCGCGGATCGACGAGGAGAGACTGTCCGCAGTCACCTCCTCGAGGTGGCCCTCCACGACGACGCTCTTCCAGCCCTCGGCGGTGTCGTCGTACACGACGAAGCGGACGCCGTCGGTGGCCGCCACGTACCGGCGCTTCTGGCTCCCCGGCGCGTAGCCAAGCCGGAGGTAGATCGACCGATCCTCGGGGCCGTAGGCGAAGGACATCGGGATGGCGTATGGGTTCCCGTCGTCGGCGAGGGCGAGGACCCCGACCTGCTGGGCCTCGAGGAACGCGTCGATCGCCAGCGCGTCCATGGAGCTCGCGGTCGCGTCGGTCATGCACGCGCATTGGTAACACGGCACTAAAACGACGGGGAGCGATCCCGCGGATCGGGAATCGTGCCACCGGGGGCGGAGCGGGTGCTCCCAACGGCCGCTTCCGTCGTGCTTCCCACCTGCCGCTTGCCCGGGCACTGCCCTGCCGAGAGCCGGCGCCCCACCGCCCCTTCCACGACGACCGCGGGCACTCGCCGCATGTGCCAGTACTATGGTCACCGAGCGACGACTCGTCGGCATGGACCTGACGGAGCTTCGATCGCGCTTTTCCGAGCGCGACTGGCAACAGACCGAGCCGGACCCCGAGGACCCACTTCGCTTCGCGATGGTCGGCCTGGGGTGGTGGACGATCGAGGAGATGATTCCGGCGGTCGCGGCCGAACCCGGGATCTCGACGACGGTCCTCGTCTCCTCCACCGCCGAGAAGGCCGAGCGCGTGGTCGACGAGCACGAGCACCGTCTCGGCGACGACGCCACCGATGCCCGCGGCATCGACTACGACGCGTTCCACGACGGCGCGGCCGCCGAGCACTACGACGCCGTCTACGTCTGCACGCCCAACGCCCTCCACCTGCCGTACGTCGAGACCGCCGCCGATCTCGACAAGGCCATCCTCTGTGAGAAGCCCCTCGAGGCCAGCACCGAGCGAGCGGCGGCCATCGTCGAGGCGACCGCGGACGTGCCGATCATGACCGGCTACCGGATGCACACCGAGCCGGCGATCCGCGTCGCGAAGACCCTCTTCGAGGACGGCCTCCTCGGCGAGCCCGTCGCCGTCCAGGGCCACATGACCCAGAACGTCCTCGACATCGCGGGCCCGGACTCCTGGCGCCTCGACCCCGACCTCGCCGGTCCCGGCGCATCCGTCACCGACGTCGGCATCTACCCGATCAACACCGCTCGCTTCGTCATCGACCGCGACCCCGTCGCCGCCCACGCGTCGATGACCAGCGAGCATCCGGCGTTCGCGGACGTCCCCGACGAGGCCGCCTCCTTCCTGATCGAGTACGAGGGCGGCGTCACCGGCGCCTACACCGCCTCCCAGCACGCCCAGCTCTCGGGCTCCTTCCGGATCGTCGGCACCGAGGGCGAGGTCCGTCTCGAGCCCGCCTTCTTCAACGATGAGCGCAGCGAACTCCACCTCCGGACCGGCGGCTCGACGATCTTCGAGACGTCGGTCGCCTTCCCCAGCGTCGACCAGATGGAGGCCGAGGTGGCCTACTTTGCGGACTGCCTGCGGGACGGCAGGCCATTCGAGCCCGACGCCGAGCACGGGCTGGTGGACATGCAGGCGATCGAGGCGGTGTACGAGGCGGCCGAGCGGGGCGAGCGGGTGGAGCTGTAGGTCGGGCCGTCTGGGTCCAGCAGGAGAGGAGAACAGCCGGCGGAATTTTCTGACCGACCTAATTTAATATTACCCACCATCCTCCCACAGAATTACATACCATCCGGCTTCACAATTGCCATCAGCGATGGTTCGAACATCGATCTTCGCGGTCGCGTTCGCACTGCTTCTGCTCACCACACCGGCGACCACGAGCGTCTCCGCAGCGTTCCACGACTCCCGCCACAGTCCAGGAGATGGGCCGAGGGAACGAGGTACTACTTCCACCCAGCCCATCGCGGCGCAGAACGATACCGACGTCGGCATCAACGATACCGAGGATCTCCATCTTCCGAATCTAACGGATCCCCGACTCGGTCCCCGACACCGATTGGCGCTTGCCAACTATACGCTCCACGGCCTCGAGGCGGATTCGAATCGCGCACAGCGAGCCATCGACCAGGCCACCGGCTCCCTCGATACCTCGATCGCTCACTACCGTGCCAATCGCGCGACTGACCGGCGTGCCTTCCACAGTGAGTCACGCACGCTTCAGGCTCTCGCTCGTGCAGCGGGCGGTTCGAACGACGACACACTGCTGAACGTTTCGACGGGCGTCTTTATGGCGAGCAACGACACCGCCCGACTGGCCATTCAGGACGCGAACCGGAGCCTCGCAGAGTTCTCCGAACAGCTAGACGACAACGGACGTCGGTACGTCGAGCGAGCGCTGAACAACGCAGCGGACGGCATCGAGCGAGGCGAGGAAGCTGCACAGGAACCCAACGGTGGCAACGCCCGACACGCGACACGACGCCAGATCCAGGCGTACGGCAACGCCATCGACCACCACCGGTCCGCATATCACCACGCGAACCGCGGCATGGACCGCATCGAACGTGCGGTCGAGCCGGAACTCTCGCTCTCGCAAGGAATGGCAGTCGAACACAACGGGACTGTTCTCGTCGGACTCCGCGTCGGGATCAGCGACGTGCGGCCGACAGCGTACCAGACTGCTATCGTCCGTGACGAGTCCGGTTCCGAGATCGACCGGATCGGGCTTCAGACGCATCCAACAGCAGCACGAACTGTCGGTGGAACGACGGCAATCGACGTCGGTTCCGATCTCGAGAATCGGACGATTCAGGTTGAGTCGACGGCCGCTCACGACGCGTCTCGGTCAGTGTCGGGAACGATCGAAATCACGGTCGACGAAACCGACGTGCTCTGGGAACCCCCCGCTGAGGACGAGTTCAACCAGGTCACGGTCGAGAACGAGTCGTCGGGTGTGCGGGTCCGAGCCGGTGGCGAGGGACTCTGGGGGCCCGACCTCCGCGTGACTGACGAAACGCCCGAAAACGATTCGGCGCCGCGAGTCGGTCCAGTTGTCAGGATCAGGAACTACTCGACCGTGGAGTCAGCGACTGTGACGGTTCCCATCACCGAGGACGTCTCGCCCGAGGAGAACGTCTCGATCTACACCTGGGATCCCACGACGTCGAGTGGATGGGAACGCGTCGAGACCACCGTCGACCGCCGGAACGACACGGCTACGGCCACCGTGGACCACTTTTCGTTCTTCTCCGTGTTCCTCGACGAGGAGTGGGACGATTTCATGACCGAGCGGATCGTTCTCGAGGAGCGACACTACGCCGGGGATGACGAAATCAGCGAGAACCCCGCCGCAGACCACACCGACGTCGTGTTCGTAGTCGACGAAAGTGGATCGATGAGTGGCACCCCGATTCGGTACGCCCGGCTGGCGGCTCAGCGGTTCGTCGCTTCGCTTTTCGACGACGAGGAGGCTGGTCTCGTCGGATACTCTAGCGGGGCCACCCTCCGACATGCCCTGACGGGCGATCACGACTCCCTCAACGCGAGTATCTCGGGTCTGAGCGCGGGCGGCGGCACGGACACCGAGGCCGGTATCAGACGGGCGATCACTGAACTCGAGACCAACGACAACGAAGACCGACCTAATCTGATCGTTCTCCTCTCCGACGGCCACTCGAACTCCAATTCCCATCCCCGCGAGGCGGCCGAGACCGCAGCTGACAGCGGCATCGAAATCAGCACTGTCGGACTCGGAAGTGGCATCGATGAAGCCGAGCTTCGGGACATCGCGAACATCACGGGTGGTGGCTTCTACCATGTGCAGAACGCCGAGGATCTTCCAGATACGTTCGAGCGCGTGGCCGAGAACAGGACGGATCGGCAGCTGCGAGACACGAGTGGCGATGGGATCCCTGATGCTGTTGCGGAGGCGAATCCAAGGATGGTCGTTCCGTTCGAGGTATCTCCACAGCGCATCAATATCGACCCGGCACTGGCTGACACCAGCGGGGATGGCCTCCTCGACAACCAGACAATCGATGTCGAGTATCGGATTTTCGAGGAGGGCAACGAAACCATTCTGGAGACGCGCGTAACGGGCGCGGTTGCGCACCCGGCCCGGTACGACACGGACGGAGACGGGCTCTCGGATCATGAGGAACTCGATGTCTGGGGCACCTCTCCGTGGCTGTCCGATTCGTCATTCGATGGGTTCAACGATTACGTCGATCCGAACCCACGAGAGCGGAATACCCTCCCGCGAATCGAATACCAGAACACGTGGGGAGACGATGTCATCACGGTCGAAGCGTACTCGACTGGTGCTGCCGCCGAGGACCGCGTAACGTTGGCGATACAGTATCGGTACGATGGAGAGGAGTGGCAGGACCTTGATCGCGGTGACACGCCTTACATGGGGGGCGAATTCATCGAGCACAATGGCTACTCGGTCACGATGTTACATCCTCGGCGAGGTGGTATTTCGACGGACTTCGCCGACGATCTCCGCTTCACCGCTATCGACGGTGACGGGAACGTCGCATTGCTTCAGGTCGACGTCGACAACGGCGAACCGATGATCAGCGGTGCGTCGTTGAACTATCTGCCTGCAGCCGCTGCTGCAGGTTCTCGCGTCGCTACCACGAGTTCGGGATTCTCCCTCTCCACAGCAGCCTCTGCTGGTGTTGTGGGCGTCGTCGTCGTCGGTGCCGGTGTGTATACCTACAGCGCCTTGACCTCCGAATCGTTCGGTGGTGTGGGAGAAGGCGAATCGGCGGTAACGATTACACAACCCGTCCCTCCGACAGAGACGGTGGAGACCTGGGAGGCGCCAGGCGGTGAAGGAGAGATCCGCCTTCCCAGCGGCGACTCCTTCGACCACGAGACCGTCGACGGCGTCGAGCGGGGGTGGGGCTGGCAGCACCTCCAGGAGTTGGAGCTGCCGGGGATCGACTCGCCCGACGACGTCGGCGAGGTCATCGAGGACGGCGAGCGCCATCCCGGCCGCGGGCCCTACGACCTGATCATCGGGGATAACCCGAACGGGGGGCGAGGGAGGCACCTCGACGTCGAGCGGTTCGCCGTGAGAAAGGGGCGACGAGTTGCAGGTAGGACCGGAACGCTCACCGGGCTTTTTGCCCGCTGCGCCGGAACTACCGATCGTCCCGTGCCCCCTTCGCGCCTCCCCTCCTCCCAGCAGTCGACCTCCACGCGCTCGCGCGGCCGCGGTGACCGCCTGAAGCGCTGGGTGCTCATGGACGCCAACCGATGGGCGGTCGCCGGACTGGTTCTCGCGATCGTCTTCGTGGGGCTCGCAGTCCTCGTCGCCATCGATCCGGTGCCACTCGAGGCGGCCCTCGTGGATTCCGATCCGGTCGAGACGCTCTTCCAGGGACTGCTCACCGCGATCGTCACGGGCGTCACCCTCGTCGTGACGATCAACCAGGTCGTGCTCTCCCAGGAGCTGGGCCCCGCGGGCGACCAGCGCGAGCGCATCGAGGGCGCGCTGGCGTTTCGCGACCGCGTCGCCGAGCACCTCGACGTGCCCGTCAGCCCGCCCGAGCCCTCGGCCTTCCTCAGTGCCCTGCTGGAGGTCTCCGCCGATCGGGCTCGCGAACTCCGGGACGCCGCGGCAGACTGTCCCGATGCGGAGGCTCGAGCGGCCGTCGAGAGCCACGCCGAGGAGCTGATCGCGAACGCGACGGTCGTCGCCGGGCAGCTGGAAGGGGCACAGTTCGGAACGTTCGACGTCCTGCAGGTGGCGCTTGGGTACAACTACTCGCTGAAGCTCTACGAGGCCAAGCGCCTGCAGCGGACCTACGGCGCGGAGGCGCCCGAGGGCGAGCAGGTCCTCGATCCCGAGGCCGCGGCCGCGCTGACGGACCTGATCGAGCTCCTGGAGGCGTTCGGCCCAGCCCGCGAGCACGTCAAGACCCTGTACTTCCAGTGGTCGCTCGTCGACCTCTCGCGGGCGATGCTCTACTCCGCGGTGCCGGCGCTGGTCGTGACGATCGGGGCGATCCTCACGCTGGGCGACGGCGGGACGGTCGCGGGCTCGACGCTCGGCGTCGCCAACGGCTCCTGGGTCGTGGTGCTGGCTGCGACGATCGCGCTCGCGCCGTTCGCCCTGCTCGTCGCCTTCGTCCTCCGGATCGCGACCGTCGCACAGCAGACGCTCGCGATCGGGCCGTTCGTCCTCCGGGAGACCGCCCGGCCGGACGACGAGGGAGCGGACTGAGGCCGGCCGTCGGGCCGCATCCCGGCAGGGCCGCTGGCGCTACCGGCGTCGGTCCGGCCACAGAATCAATAGCCGCGGCCGCGAGTGTTCCGCTACATGCCGGACTCGAGCGAGGCATCGAACGAGGCCGACGCGCCAGGATCCGACATCGATCCCGCCGACGCCTTCTCGCTGCTGGGCAACGCCACGCGCCTCCGGATCGTCACGGCGCTGCACGAGGACGAGGAGACGCCGCTACAGTTCTCGGATCTCTTCGACCGCGCCGAGGTGGCGGACTCCGGCCAGTTCAACTACCACCTCGACCAGCTGGTGCCCCACTTCGTGGAGCGGACCGACGACGGCTACTCGCTCGCCGCCGCCGGCAAGCGAATCGCCCGCGCGGTCTCGGCGGGCCTCTACACCGACTCGCCGACGCTGGAGCCCTTCGACCTCGAGGGCGAGTGCATCTACTGTGGCGCCAGTGCCCTCGAGGGCGCCTACGAGGACGAGCGCTTCTCCGTCGCCTGTGGGGATTGCGGTGAGTCCATTCTCCTCGTGAACGCCCCGCCGAGCCTCGTTCGCGGCCGCTCGCCGGAGGAGTTCGTCGACGCCTTCGAGCGGTGGTCGCGGACGATGGTCGAGCAGGCGACCCGCGGGCTCTGTCCGGAGTGTGGCGGCACCGTCGAGCCCGACATCGACGACGATCCCCACGAGGCGGTCGCCGTCGAGGCGCTGGCCGGCTTCTTCTGTACGGTCTGTGGCCAGCCGGTCGTCACCTCCTTCGGCGGCGTCGCGATGATGGACGACACGGTCCAGGCGTTTCACGACCGCCGCGGGGCCGCCCTCGAGGAGCGTCACTACTGGTCGATCGAGCAGTTCGTCTCCGACCAGCACACGACGGTCCACTCCCGGGACCCCTGGAGCGTCGAGGTGTCGTTCTACGCCGACGGCGACGCCTGTCACGTCGCGATCGACGAGCACCTGACGGTGGCCGGGGCGACGATCGTGCCGGGTGGCGCGCCGGAGTCCTGACGGCTGCCGGTCCGGGGCCGGGATCGCTGCGCCGCCCCCGAGCCAGCCACGTCCACACTGCCAGGCCCAACTGCCACAGCGGGCCCGGCATCGCCGCGAGGACAACCTTGAGGCGTCCGCGCACCGATGGAGGAGGTATGGACAGCGCCACCAGCGCGAGCGCCCGTCGGCCGAACGCGGCCACGCGGTACCCGGGGGTCCGCTGACGATGCGCGCGGCGACCTTCACCGGCCTGGGCGAGATCGAGGTCCAGGAGCGCGAGCGCCCCGAGCCCGCGGCCGACGAGGTGCTCGTCCGCGTCGGTGCCTGTGGGGTCTGCATGACCGACTACCACATCTTCCATGGCACCTTCGCGGTCGAGCCGCCGCAGATCCTCGGGCACGAGGCCGCGGGCGAGGTCGTCGAGACGGGCTCGGACGTGCCGGCCTCGGCTGGGGTCGCGGTCGGCGACCGGGTCGCGATCAACCCCACGCTGTCCTGTGGCGCGTGCTCGGCGTGCAAGCGCGGGGACACCCACCTCTGCGTGGACAACACCTCCCTCGGCGGTGCCGGCGACTCGGTGCGGGACGGCGCCTTCGCGGAGTACGTGCCCGTCCCCGCCACGAACGTCGAACCCGTCGGCGACCTGCCGCTCCGGCAGGCCGCCCTCGCCGAGCCGCTGGCCTGTTGCGTCCACGGCGCCGAGCGCAGCGGGCTCGGGCAGGCCGACGCCGCGGCGCTGATCGGCGCCGGCCCGATCGGCCTCCTCTTGCTCCAGACGCTGGGGAACCGCGGCGCCAGTCCGATCGCCGTCTCGGAGCCCGACGACGAGCGCCGGGTGCTCGCGGCGGAGTTCGGCGCGGACCTGGTGGTCGATCCCGACGCGGCGGATCCAGTCGACGCGATTACCGGGGAGATCGGTCACGTCGACGCGGGGATCGAGGTCGTCGGCACGGTGGCGACGATCGAGCAGGCCTACGACCTCACCGCTTCCGGCGGGACTACCCTGCTCTTCGGCGTCCCCGACCAGGACGCGACGATGGAGCTCTCGCCCTTCGACGTCTTCTTCGACGAGGTGGACGTCCACGGGAGCTACTCGCTGACCCGGGCCGACTTCGAGCGGGCCGTCGAGTTGCTCCGGCGCGGTCGGATCGAAGCCGACGCGATCGTGACCGAGGAGACCGGGCTCGGAGGGCTGCCCGACGTCTTCGACCGGATGGAGCGTGGGGAGGGGCTCAAGACGGTCGTGCGGCCCGGGAAGTAAGGAGCCCGGCGCGCGGGGTTTCCACGGGCTTTTGCCGACCGAGACCCTGGGACGCCCAATGAGCATCGAGGCCAAGCGCGCGGCCGTCCGCGAGGACCTCGCAGAGCGCGACGGCGTCCTCGTGGCGTTCTCCGGTGGCGTCGACTCCGCCGTCGTCGCCGCGCTCGCCCACGAGGCGCTGGGCGAGGACGCGGTCGCCTGCACCGCCAAGAGCGAGACGCTGCCCGCCGAGGAGCTCGCCGAGGCCCGCGAGGTCGCCGACGCGATCGGCATCCGCCACGACGTCGTCGAGTTCTCCGAGCTGGACTCCCCGGCGTTCGTCGCCAACGACGAGGACCGCTGCTACCACTGCCGCACGATGCGACTCGGGCGACTGTACGAGCGCGCCAAGGAACTCGGCGTCGGGACGGTCTGTGACGGCACGAACGCCTCCGATCCGGGCGAGGGCCACCGGCCGGGCCTCCAGGCCGTCGAGGAACTCGACGCCCACTCGCCGCTGCTTGCCCACGACGTCGAGAAGGCCGAGGTCCGGGCCATCGCCGAGGAGATGGGCCTCCCGATCGCGGACAAGCCCTCGATGGCCTGTCTCTCCTCGCGGATCCCCACCGGGCTCGAGGTCACCGAGGAGCGCCTGACCCGCATCGAGCGAGCCGAGCGGCTGCTCCGTACCTGGGGGTTCGACCAGTTCCGCGTCCGGGACCACGACGGCCTCGCCCGCATCGAGGTCGGCGCCGACGAGCTGGAGATCGCCCTCGACCCCGGCTTCGCCGACGCGGCCCGCGAGCACATGCTCGACCTCGGTTTCGACCACGTGACGCTGGACCTCCAGGGCTACGAGACCGGCAGCGTCAGCCCGGCGACCGAGGACGAGCCGACTGGCGCCGACGGCGAGTCCCCACCCGAAGACGGCGTCGGGGCGTCGCCCGGCAGCGACGGAACGCCCACGGACGGAGCCGACGAGCCGGTCGTCGAGGACGTCTTCGCCGTCGACTACCCGACGACGGACTGAGCCAGCACTCCCGTTTTGCGGACGCTGTTCCACACTCCGACCGCCGCCGACCGAGTTCGGGGCCGGACTACCCCTCCGCCGGCGCCTCGGCGCGCTCGACGGCGTAGTTCTGGCCGATCTCGGCGGTGTTCTCCTCGTCGGCCAGGCGCTTCGCGTCGGCCTTCTCCTCGAAGGGCCCGGCGATCCGGTCGCCGAAGAGCGTCACGTAGTAGACGGGCACGGACCGAGCAGGGGTCTCCTGGCGAATAACCGTTGTGGCGTCCGGCCGCGGCGGGTACGGGCGGCGGCCCGCTCAGTCCTCGACCGCCCCGATTTCGTCGAACTGCTCGGCCTCGACGCTCTCCTGGACGCTCCGTGCGGCCTGGGCGACCCGATCGAGCTGCTGGGCGGCCTCGCCCTCCAGCTCCCCGCCGTACTGGCGGTGGAAGGTCTCGACGAGCCCGGCCAGCGCCTCCAGGGACTCGTTCTTGCGGTTGATCAGCCGTTGCTGGGCGGCGAGCATCGACGCCACGCTCTCTAGGAGCTCGGCGTGTTGCTCGTACTGGTCGGCGACCTCGGGGTCATCCGCCGCCGCGGCCCGCTGGCGGGCCTCCTCGATGCTCTCCTCGAACTGCTCGATGCCCATGCCCGAACGCCGCGTGCAGCGTGGTTAGGTCTTTCTCCGGTCCCGATGTGCTCGGGTACCGGGGCAGCGAATCCGCGTGGCGCTGCGAGCAGCCCGATACGGCGTGCTGGCCATCCCCGTCCCGCCGCCCCCGGTGTCCGGTCCGGAATCGGGACGTTCCCCGGACTTCGGCACCCTCCCCGGAACTCGGGACCGTCTCCGGGCCTCGGGACCGTCTCCTGATCAGGCCTCGTCTCGATCCCCTGCGACCCAGGTCTGGGAGAAGGCGGCGCCACAGCTGCAGTGGGCGTAGGCGTGGATCACGTCGCCCTCGGCGTAGCGGCCGCCGACCTCCGGGTTCTCTGCCTCCGCGAACGCGAAGACGAACCGCGGTGCGTGGTCGGCGGGCTCGGGGGTGTCGGGATCGTCGGCTTTCGGGCAGGTGGCTCCGGTGAGGTCCCGGTCGATCCCGCCGTCGGTCTTCATCGCCCGGCCCGCGAAGCCCATCGCGTCCATCTCCGTGGCCGACTGGAAGACGCTCCGGCCCGTCTCCCCGTCCATCACGAGCAGGACACCGCCGTCGACGGCGTCGCCGTACTCCAGTAGCGCCCCGGGATCGTCGAGCACGTCGTCGCTGAGGAAGAGGACGACGTCGTCCGGTCGGTCCCCGGCGAGGAACGCGTCGCGCGCGTCGGTCATACGGGATCCAGCCCCGAGACCGGCAAAAGGACGGCGGTTCGGCCGGCCACCGGGGCGGCGCCGACGCTCGGACCGGTGGTATCACCGGATCGACCACCCGGCCCCCGACGTCCCACCGACCGCCGGATCGAAACGCTTGCGAGCCCCCGCGACGGAGCGACGGCCGTGTCCGCACGCCGCAACGCCGCCCTCTTCCTCGCACTCGCCGTGGTCTGGGGGTCGGCATTCGTCGCCATCAGCGCGGGGCTCGAGCACCTGCCGCCGGTGCTGTTCGCGGCGATCCGCTACGACGTCGCCGGCGTGCTCGTGCTGGGCTACGCCGCGCTGGCCACCGACCGGCCGCTGCCGCGGGGCCGGGCAGAGTGGCTCGAGGTCGCGGTCGGTGCGACCCTGCTGATCGCCGGCTACCACGCACTGCTGTTCGTGGGCCAGCAGTACACGACCGCGGCGACGGCGGCGATCGTCGTGAGCGCGTCGCCGGTGCTGACCACGGCGATCGCCCGCGGCGTCCTCCCCGAGGAGCGGCTCACGCCGGTCGGGATCGTCGGGCTCCTGCTGGGACTCGTCGGCGTCGGGCTCATCGCCCGCCCGGATCCCGGGAACCTCCTCGCGCCCGACTCCGTCGGCCCACTGTTGATCGCCGGCGCCGCCACCGCGTTCGCGCTCGGGAGCGTGCTCACCAAGCGCTCGGAGACCGACCTGCCGATGGTGACCATGGAGGCGTGGTCGATGGTCGGCGGCGCGCTCCTCATGCACGCCATCAGCCTCGCCTTGCCCCACGAGTCCCTCGCGGACGTGACCTGGAACGGCACCTCGTTGCTCGCGCTCGGCTACCTGGCCGTCGTCTCGAGCGCCGGGGGATTCTTGCTGTACTTCGCGTTGCTGGAGCGACTCGGGCCGATCGAGGTGAACCTCGTCTCCTACGTCGCGCCGGCGGTCGCGGCGGTGGTTGGCTGGCTCCTGCTGGGCGAGACCGTCGACGCGCTCACGGTCGGTGGATTCGTGACGATCGCGACCGGCTTCGCGCTGATCAAGCGACGGGCGCTGGCCCAGGAGCTAGCGACGTTCGGATCGACGTGAAGAACCCGTCCCGACGGGGGATCGGCGAGGTGTGTCCCCCGGCGGTGGTGTCTCGACGGCTGGCACCCTCGGACGGGGCGGGCCTGTGATGGGAGTTGTGGGGGTGCGGTGGGAGCTGTGGTGGATCGGTGGATTGTGGGGGATCCGTGGACTGTGCTGGAGGGCGTGCGCGCGGGCTCACTCGGGGCTGTAGGTGTGGCCCAGCGCGATCGCGACCACGTTGGCCGCCAGCAGACCGAGGAACACCGTGAGCTCTGCGGTCGTCTCGAGCCCGCTCGCCAGCAGCGGCACGTAGAGGAACGGGAGCGCGATGGCGCTCCAGAAGCCCACGACCTTCACGGGCTTGAACACGTGGTGGCGAGCGGTGGCGACCGCAGCGCGGAGGCGGTCCTCGATCGATACGTCTGCGGGGTCGGAGGAAACGTCGACTGCGTGTGGGGGACTGGACATGGGGCACCTCGCCTACTTCTTGCGTGGAGCCATACCCCCAAATAACCGGTCGAGCTTTGGGCTAGATTCGCGCCGTTTCAGCCCGATCCACGACGTTTCAGGACGCTTCGAGCGGCGGCGAAACAGTTTATCGACGCGTCTCAATCGGTCTCCTGGATTCCTCCATAACTTTCCCGGATCCCCCTGTGCTGCGGGTCGGCGAGGAGAGCCAGTCGATCGACGCTGGTCTAGCGCGCGCAGCTCCGTCGAGCGCGCCTCGTCGACCCGTGTCAGTCGCCCGCACGAACCACGAGGGTCGCCTCGCCCGCCCGGAACGTCTCGGTCCGCGTGTCCGGGTGCCTCGCCACCACAGCGTACTCGCCGGGCTCCGCGACGCCGACCTCGACCGTCCCGTTCGGGCCGGTCGTGTAGGTCTGGCCGGCGACGGCCACCGTCGCGTCTACCGGCGCTCCCGTGTCGGCGCGCGTGACCGACACCGCAACAGCGCTGTCGGCGGTGACGTTCGCGCGGTCGAGGGACACCTCGAGGTCGACCGGCCGGCGCTCGACGCGGACGATCCGCGTCGCGGACTCGAAGCGGATCGCCGGCGTCTGCGGGGCGCTGGCGACGACCTCCCGGTCGCCGGCCCGCTCGAACGCGATCTCGGCGGTGCCGTCGTCGTCGGTCCGGATCGTCCGCCCGTCGACCGAGACGCTCCCGGCGATCGCTTCGCCGGTGTCCTCGCGGCGGAGCGTCGCCGTCACGGACTCGTCGACGCGTACGGCGTCGGGTTCGGTGCCGTCGGCCTCGAGGCGAAGGGACAGGCCGACCGCGCGCCTGTCGACCGGGAGCGTGCGCGCGGTCGATTCGAAGCGCTCGTTCCCGACTGGTGCCCGGCGCCCGCCGACGAAGAGCGTCCCCGCGTACTCGGGGACGACCGTGAGGCGGGAGCCGTTCGTCCGGAACCGCTGGCGGTCGCTCCAGGGGACGCCGAAGTGCCCCTCAGGCCGCAGTAGGGCGCCGAGTTCACCGCGGACGGCACCGCTGCGCTCGTCGGTGCGGAGGAGTGTGAGTGCGACCGGTTCCCCGACGGTCGCCCGCGAGCGGTTGGCGAGGATCCCGAGCTGGACCTGCCGGCGCCGGACGGTCAGCGGGACGCTGTTGGACTCCAGGCGGTCTCCGTCGGTCGCCCTCGCGCGGGCGATCGCCGATCGGTTGCCGGCGTCGTCCAGCCGGACGACTGCCCGGCCATCCTCGCCGACAGCGTGGCTCGCACCGCCCACGCTCACCGCGGCGTCGGCCACGGCAGTCCCGTTGTCGTCGGTGACCCTGAACGCGACCGACTCGCCGGCGGTCAGCTCCGTCCGGTTGGCCGAAAGCTCCAGTGCCGGACCGCCATCGCCGTCGTTGCCCAGCAGCATGTCGATGACCGGGAAGACGCCGTCGCCGCCGCCCCCGCCGAGGGCCGGTCCGAACGCGGCGCCCCCGACGAACATCGCGCCGGCGACGACGGCGATCACCACCAGGACGAGGACCGTCGGGTCCCGCCAGGGGTCGTAGCCGGAGATGGTCCGGAGGGGACCACCCCCGGCCCCGGAGTTCCCGGCAGCGGCGACGGGCGGCCGCGGCGGGGCTCCCGATCCCTCCGCTCCCGCCCGGCGCCGGCGCTGTCGGTCCACTGGGCCGTGGTACGTGGCCGCCTCGGAAAGCCGTGCGGGCCGTTTTCCGGGCTCCGCCGGGATCTCCGCGGGTCGATGCCCCGCCGGCTGCGACGAGCGCTCGGGGCGTCGGTCGCGCGGTCGAGCTGAGCGTCGGTCACTGGACCGATCGGGACGTCGGTCCCGCGGCCGAATCACTATTGCAGTCGCCCTCGGAGGTGCCCACATGGAGACGCTCCTGCTCGACAGCGACGCGGTTGCGGCCAACGCACCGGTCCCAGCCGTGGTCGACGCCGTCGAGGAGGCGTTCGCCGCGGACGACCGCGGCGACGTCCAGATGCCCGCCAAGTCCTACATCGACCTCCCGCAGTACAACGGCGACTTCCGGTCGATGCCGGCGTACCTCGACGTCGCGGGCTCTGCGACGGACGCGGCGTGGGACGCCGCCGCGGTCAAGTGGGTCAACGTCCACCCCGACAACCCCGATTCCCACGACCTGCCGACGGTGATGGGGACGCTGATCTACTCCGACCCCGCGACTGCGGTCCCGCTGGCGATCATGGACGGCACGGAGCTGACACAGCGGCGGACGGGTGCCGCGGCCGCGGTCGCGACCGACCACCTCGCGGTCGAGGGCGCGTCGTCGCTGGGGATCGTGGGCGCCGGCGTCCAGGCCTACGCCCAGCTCGAGTCGATCGCCGAGGTGCGGCCGATCGAGACCGTCGTCGTGAGCGACGTCGACGACGACGCCGTCGCGGCCTTCGTCGACGCGTTCGAGGACCGCTTCGACGTTCGGGGCGGCTCCGTCGCGGCTGCGGCGAGCTGTGACGTGCTCTCGACGGTCACGCCCGTCCGGGAGCCGGTCGTCCCCCGGGACGCGCTCGGGGAGCACACCCACGTCAACGCCATCGGCGCCGACGCCAAGGGCAAGCAGGAACACGAGGTCGCAACGGTGCTGGACGCGAAGGTCGTCATCGACGACTACGAGCAGTGCACGCACTCCGGGGAGATCAACGTCCCCTGGGCCGCGGGAGCGGTCGGCGACGCGGACCTCCACGGCGAACTCGGCGCGATCGTGACCGGACGCCTCGAGGGCCGGACGGCCGAGGACGGCCTCACCCTCTTCGACTCGACGGGGCTGGCGATCCAGGACGTCGCGGCCGCGCACGTCGTCTACGAGCGGGCGACCGAGACCGGCGTCGGCGAGTCCATCGACCTCCTCGGCTTGGGGTGACCGGCCCCGGGCGGAGAGCGAAACGCTCACCCCGTCGCCGGTCGCGCAAGCGGCTATGCCCACGATCGACGACGTCCTCGCGCGGATACCGGAGGAGCACGCGCCGGCGGACCCCGCGGCACTCGAGGGGCGGGTGACGGGTGGGGCGACTGGAACCGACGGGTCGCCCGCGGACGGTGACCTCGCCGACGGCGACGGCACCGCCGAGACGCCCGAGGAGCGGGCGGCGACGCTGCTGACCGGCGCCGACGAGCTGGAACTGCTGACGCCGGTCGTCTCCCGGACCTACGTCGAGGCACTCCAGCAACGCGTCCTGGGTGGGGGATCCGTCCACGCGGTCGCGACTGGCGACGCGGCCGAGTCCCTCCGCTCGGGGTCGCTTTCCTCCGTCCGTCCGCTGTTGGCCATGCGCCAGAACGTAACCATCCAGCTCCACGAGGGCGACGCGCCCTTCGCCGTGCTCGTCCGGCCCGATCGCGTGGCGTTCGGGATCCCCGACGAGTCGGGCGAGCTGTCGCTGCTGTACGAGAGCGAGGGCGAGGCCGCGCGGGCGTGGGCGCGGGCGGTCCTCGAGGAGTACCGCGAGGAGGCGGCGACGGACTGACGGTCGGCCCTGGTCGCTCTCGCCCTCGACCGTCGGCCGTCGGCCCCACGCAGGGCGCCGAGACGCCCGCCGCGAGCGGCCGGATGGAAAGGTATAGCACTGGCGAGCCCGCAGCCCGGCCCATGAGCACGGACGAGCCCGAGTCCCGCGAGCGCCGGTTCGATCACACCGAGATCGAGCCGAAGTGGCAGGAGGCGTGGGACGACGCCGACGCGTTCCACGTCCCCGACGACGCCGAGGACCCCGCCTACGTCCTCGCGATGTTCCCCTATCCCTCGGGCGAGATGCACATGGGCCACGTCCGCAACTACACGATCACGGACGCCTACGCCCGCTACAAGCGCATGGACGGCGAGGCCGTCCTGCATCCGATGGGCTGGGACTCCTTTGGCCTCCCCGCTGAGAACGCCGCCAACGAGCGCGACGTCGACCCGCGGGGCTGGACGATGGACTGCATCGCGAACATCAAGGAGCAGATGGACCTGATGGGCCTGGGCTTCGACTGGGACCGGGAGGTCACGACCTGCGAGCCCGAGTACTTCCGGTGGAACCAGTGGCTCTTCCTCCAGTTCCGCGAGGCCGGCCTCGTCGAGCGAACGGCCACGGAGCTCAACTGGTGTCCGGACTGCGAGACCGTCCTCGCCGACGAGCAGGTCGAGGGGGGAGGGACTCCGGAGGAGTCCCGCGGAGGCGGCGGAGCCGCCGGAGTCTGCTGGCGGTGTGGCACGCCGATCGAGCACCGCGAGCTCGACCAGTGGTTCTTCACGATCACCGACTACGCCGAGGAGCTCTATGACTCCCTGGACGACTTGGAGGGCTGGCCGGACAACGTCCGCGAGATGCAGCGCAACTGGATCGGGCGCCAGGAGGGCGACGCCGTCGAGTTCGAGCTGACGACGGGCGACGACGTCGAGATCTTCACCACCCGCCTCGACACCATCCACGGCGCGACCTTCTTCGCGCTCTCGCCGGGCCACGAGGTCGCACAGGCGATCGCCGAGGACGACGAGGCGGTCGAGGAGTACGTCCACCGCGCCGCCCACGAGGACGAGCTGCCCGAGACCTCCGGCGTCTTCACCGGCGAGTACGCGACCAACCCCGCGACCGGCGAGGAGATCCCCGTCTACGTCGCCGACTACGTCTTGGAGGACGTCGGCACCGGCGCGCTGTACGCGGTCCCCGCCCACGACGACCGCGACCACGCCTTCGCCGTCGAGCACGAGATTCCGATCGAGCAGGTCGTCGAGCCCGCCCCCGAGAGCGACGTCGACCCGGACGCCATCGACGTCCAGGAGGCCGCGTTCGCGGAGGACGGCGTGCTTGCCCTCGACGACGTCGAGGTCGTGGGCGGCGACCACGGAGGCGGCGCCGGGGCCGCCTCCGGCGAGTACGACGGCCTCGAAAGCGAGGCCGCCCGCGAGCTGTTCGTCGACGTCTTCGACGGCGAGCACCGCGTGGAGTACAGCCTCCAGGACTGGTGCATCTCCCGCCAGCGCTACTGGGGGACGCCGATCCCGCTCGTCGACTGCCCGGAGTGTGGCTACGTTCCGGTGCCCGCCGAGGACCTCCCCGTCGAGCTCCCGGAGTTCGTCCAGACGACCGGGAACCCGCTGGACGCCGCCGAGGAGTGGAAGCACGTCTCGTGCCCCGACTGCGGCGCGCCGGCCGAGCGCGAGACCGACACGATGGACACGTTCGTCGACTCCTCGTGGTACTTCCTGCGCTACGTCTCCCCGGACCTCGAGACGGCGCCCTTCGACGGCGAGCGGGCGGGGGACTGGATGCCCGTCGACCAGTACGTCGGCGGCATCGAGCACGCCACGATGCACCTGATCTACTCCCGCTTCTTCACGAAGGTGCTCGACGACCTCGACCTGCTCGAGGGAGACGTCCGCGAGCCGTTCCGGAACCTGCTCACCCAGGGGATGGTCCGCAAGGGCGGGGAGGCGATGAGCTCGTCGACGGGCAACGTCGTCTCGCCGGCGTCGTTCGTCGAGGACTACGGCGCCGACACCGCGCGGCACTTCATGATGCAGGCCGCCCAGCCCGAGAAGGACTTCGACTGGATCGAGGAGGGCGTCGAGTCCTCCTACCGGTTCCTCCAGCGCGTCTACGGGCTGGCCGACCGCGTCGTCGACGGAGCGGTCGGGGCCGCGGACGTGGCCGCCGCCGAGGACGTCGCCGCCTACGTCGACAACGAGATCGACGCCACCGCAGCGGCCGCGACCGAGGAGTACGACGCCTTCCGGTTCAACCACGCCCTCCAGGCGATCCGGGAGCTCGTCTCGCTGCTCCGGCGCTACGCCGACCGCGAGGACGCCGATCCGGCGACCGTCGAGCGCGGCGTCGACGTCGTGGTCCGCCTGCTCGGCCCGGTCACACCCCACGTCGGCGAGGAGGTCTGGGAGCACCTGGGCCGGGAGGGGCTGCTGGCGGAGGCCGGCTGGCCCGACCTCGAGCCGCCCGCGGACTACGACGTCGCCCGGCGGCTCGTCGAGGGCACCCGGGAGGACGTTCGGGACATCGTCGACGTCGCCGACATCGCGGATCCCCAGCGGATCGAGGTGGCGGTCGCGCCCGCGTGGAAGCACCGGGCCCTGGAGATCGCGATCGAGGCGGAGGGGGACGTCGTCGGTGCGGTCATGGGCGAGGAGGAGCTGCGCCAGCGCGGCGAGGAGGCGGCGGACTTCGCGAAGGACCTGGCGGCGGAAGCCGAGGCGCTGGACGAGCAGCTGGCGCCCGAGGCCGAGCTGGCGGCCCTGGAGCGGGCCGCGTGGCTGCTCCGGGACGAGTTCGACGCGGCGGTCGAGGTCCTCTCGGCCGAGGCGGCCGACGACGACCTCGCGAGTCGGGCCGAGCCCGGCCGACCCGCCATCCACATCGAGGAGTAGCGGGGTCGACCTGCATCGGAGCGTCGGCGGCCCCGTCGAGATCCACCGAGTGCGTTCGCGCACACCCACGGTTCCACAGCCCTTTACCCGATCGGGCGTCCACCCATTCCCATGACGGAGCCGTCGGGCTGGCGGGCGATCTTCGGGCACGACGAGCCCTACGAGCCCCAGGTCGACGGCATCGAGACCGCCCTCGAGACCGCGCGCGAGGGTGGCTACCTCGCCCTGGAGGGCGCCTGCGGGACGGGGAAGACGATGCTCGCGCTGACTGCGGGGCTCGACCTCGTGCGGGACCCCGACAGCGACTTCGAGCGCGTCGTCGTCCTGACGAGCGTCAAACAGCAACTCCGGCAGTTCGAGGCCGACCTCCGCTTGATCAACGACGGCCTGCCCGAGGAGTTTCGGCCCTTCTCCGGGCTCACGCTCGTCGGCAAGGCCGACGTCTGTCCCTACAGCCGCGAGGGCCTGGCGGGCATCGACGAGACGACGGTCTACGAGCGCTGTGAGGGGCTCCGAGACCGGACCCGCGGGCTGACCGGCGACGACGGCCCCACGAACCCCGGACAGCTCGTCTCCGCGGCCAAGCGCCAGCAGATCGGGCTCGACGACGGCGCCGGCCCCGCGGCAGCGTCGTACGTCGAGACCGCCGGCGAGCCCGCGCCCTACCCCCGCGAGCTACCCGAGTACGAGGACGACGTCGAATACTGCCCGTTCTACGCCCAGTACCTCGACGACCTCCCCGAGGACGGCGAGCCCGCCGAGGCCGTCCCCTTCGACGTCTCGGATCGGGGCCTGCTCGACACCGAGGACCTCGTCGGCCTCTCCGTCGAGCACGGCACCTGTCCACACTCGATGATGGGCGCACTGCTCGAACGGGTCGAGGTCGTCCTCGGAAACTACTACCACGCCTTCGACCCGACGACGGCCTCGGCGTTCACCGCGCCGCTGCTGGCCGAGGACACGTTCGTGATCTGTGACGAGGCGCACATGCTCGAGCCCCGCGTCCGGGACCTCGTCTCCGACGGCGTCGCGGACGTCACTCTGCGCGACGCCGAGGCGGAGCTGACCAGGGTCCTCGAGCCCCTCCGGGAGGGCCGGACGGAGGGCGGCGCCGACCCCGACCTCGTGCGGGCGGAGCTCTCGGAGGTCGACATCACCCGCTCGGACCTCGAGGCGGTCCGGACGTTCGTCCGCGAGCTGCGGGAGTCACTCGACCGCCGGGTCACCGACCACCTCGACGCCGAGCACTCGGGCTGGCGCGACCGGCTGGAGGGCCTCCCCGACGAGGCCATCCCGCTGCGGCCGCCCGAGACGCCACAGGTCGACGAGCTGACGCGGTGGGCGGACCGCAACGGCCACGCCGACGCCTGGTACCGTGGGGAGTCCGTCGGCGCGTTCGTCGGTCGGGTGCTCGACGAGGACGAGGAGGAGGAACGCGAGCGGGCGGCGCCTGCCGCCGGCCGGGTCCTGGCTGCCTGGGCCCGGCGGGACCACGAGCGGTTCTTCCGCTCGATCGAACTCGAGCGCACCTGGGACGCGACCCAGCCCCCGGAGTCCTGGCGCCGCGCGTACAACGGCCGCCTCCAGTTGCACAACTGCGTCCCGGGCGACGCGATCGGCGACCGCCTCGCGGACTTCGGCGGCGGCGTGTTGATGAGCGCGACGCTCGCCCCGCTTTCCGTCTTCGCGGAGGTCTCGGGCCTCGACCACCTCGAGGCGGAGTACGACCGGCCCATCGAGACCCGCCGCTACGGCCTGCAGTTCCCCGCGGAGCACCGCGCGAGCTTCGCGGTCGCCGCGCCGAAGTTCACCTACGACAACCGCGGGCCGCCCCCGGCTGCCGGCGGCCTCGGCGGGCAGGCCGACGGCGGCGTTCCCGCCTCCGATGTCACCGCCAACACCGACGCCGACACCCGCGCCGTCCGACGGGCCTATCGCGACGCCGTCGCGTCCGTCGCCGCGTCCTCGTCGGGCAACGTGCTGGTCGGGATGCCCAGCTACGCCGAGGCCGAGTGGGCCGCGGCGGCACTCGAGCCGGTCGTCGACAAACCAGTCCTGCTCGACGAGTCCAGCGACGACGCCGCGACGCAGGCACTCAAAGACGAGTTCTTCGACGGCCCGGGGAAGGTCCTCGTGACGAGCCTCCGGGGGACGCTCACGGAGGGCGTCGACTACCGCGGCGACCGCCTGGCGGCCGCGGTCGTCTGTGGCGTCCCGATCGTCGACACCTCGACGCCCCGCACTCGTGCGATCAGGGAAGCCTACGACCGCACGTTCGGCGGCGGCGAGCGCTCGGTCGGCTTCGAGTACGCGCTGACGATCCCGGCGGTGCGGAAGGCTCGCCAGGCGATCGGGCGGGTGATCCGCGGGCCCGAGGAGGTCGGCGTCAGGGTGCTGCTCGACGAGCGCTACGCCCGTGACTCCTGGGATAGCGTCCGCGAGTACCTGCCCGAGGAGTTCCGGGCTGTCTCGCCGGACATGCTCGACGTCGGCCTCGAGCGGTTCTGGGACGGCGTCGAGGGTCAGTAGCGCCCCCGACGCCCGCGCCCCCGGCCTGGAGTGTGGGACCCAGCGATCGGTAGGTCGCCCCGCGAGGCCGCAGGCGCCCGCCGCGTGGGACGTACTCTTTTGCCCCGCCGCGACGACTGGCCACTGTGCGCCGACGAACCGCCCTCGCAGGCATGCTCGCGGCCGTGGCACTCGTGGCGGCCGTGGTGCTCCAGCGCGTGCTCCTGACGATCTTCCTCGCGCTGACGGTCGTGGTCGTGGTGCGGCCGCTCTACGACTGGCTCGTCCGCCGGGGCGTCCAGCGCCACGTCGCCAGCGCCCTCACCACCCTCGCGGTGTTCGTGGGTGTGGTCGTCGCCACCGCCCCGATCGGGTACGTGCTCTACGAGCGCCGCTCCGCGATCACGGCCGTCATCGAGGACCTGCCGGCGTCTATCGACGTCGAACTCGTAGGGGCGAGCTACAGTATCGAGATGGCAGACGTCCAGGACTACCTCGCGGACGAACTCGAGCGGGCAGCGCTGGACCTCGTCGGGGCCGCGCCAGAGCTGGCACTGGAGCTGATGCTCTTCACCGTCGTGATCTTCGGGGTGTTGCTGGGTCACCGGCAGGTCGCGGCTGCCGTCGACGCGCTCGTGCCACCGGGCTACGACGACGTGTACGGCTCGATGCGGATGCGGACCCGCCAGACTCTCCGGGCGATCTACGTGCTCCAGCTGTTGACCGGCCTCGCCACGTTCCTCATCGCCATCCCCGTCTTCTACCTGCTGGGCTACGAGCTCTATCTCACGCTCTCGGTGCTCTCGGGCCTCCTGCAGTTCTTCCCGATCGTCGGTCCGAGCCTCGTGTTGCTCGCGCTGGCGGGCTACCACGTCGCCGCGGGCGAGGTCGTCGCAGCGGTGCTCGTGCTCGCGATCGGCGGCGTCTTCATCGCCGTCCTCCCCGACCTCGCGGTCCGACCCTACCTCGCCCGGACCACCGCCGACATGTCCGCGACGCTGTACTTCGTGGGGTTCGTCGGCGGGCTGTTGAGCCTCGGGCCGATCGGGGTGATCGCTGGCCCGCTGGTGGTTGCGCTGCTGGCGGAGGCGGTCGCGATGCTCGCCGAAGAGCTCCAGGAGGGGACCGAGCAGGCGACGCTCGAGGAGGACGTCGGCGGCTGAGCGGCCGGTCGGCGATCGTCTTCCACCGGCCTGGGTTCAGGAACGCAGCACCGCCAGCACCGCCGGCGCCTCGTAGACCTTGTTCCGTTGCTTCCCCGTGGTCTCCTCGACGATCCCCGCCGACTCCAGCGCGCCGATCGCGTCGTACACCGCGGGCTTCGAGCGGTCCAGTGCCTCCACCGCCCGCGGGCCGGTGAGATACGGTTGCTCGAAGACGTAGTCGACGAGCTCCCGCGCCACCGGCGACCCGGGGAAGCGCGCCCGGTAGTCCTCGCGCAGCTCGATCAGCTCGATCCCGCAGTCGTGCGCGTCGATAGCCTGCTCGGCGATGGCGTCCAGGACGAACGTACACCACGCCTCCCAGTCGCCCTCGCGACTGACTGCGAGCAGGCGGTCGCGGTAGGCGTCGCCGTGGCGCTTGAAGTACGCGCTGAGATAGAGGTACGGCCCCGGAAGCAAGCCGGCGTCGTAGAGCTGGAGCATCATCAGGAGCCGCCCGAGTCGGCCGTTGCCGTCCCGGAAGGGATGGATCGCTTCGAACTGGTAGTGGGCGATCGCGACGTCGACGACTGGCGGATACGCCCCCCGGCGGACGTAGGCCAGCAACTGGTCGAGCAACAGGTCCACGACGTCCGGGCTGGCTGGTACGAAGGATGCGTCCTCGGGCGATCCGTCCGGCGAGCCGATGTAGACGGGCACGTCCCGCAGGTCGCCCGGCGCGTCGGCGTCCCCTCGCACGCCACCGAGCAACCGCTCGTGGAGATCGCTGACGAGGTCGTGGTCGATCTCGCCGCCCGCGTCGAGGTGGTCGAACCCCGCCGTCACGGCGTCGACGTAGTTGTACGCCTCCCGGACGTCCGCCCGCTCGGCTGCGGAGCGGGCCGGTTCGGCGTCCACTTCGTGCTGGTAGATGTCCGAGATCGTCACGTTGGTCCCCTCGACCTGGGAACTCATCGCCGCCTCGCGGTGGACGAAGGGCGCGATGAGCAGGGTGGGATTCTCGAGGTCGCGGTGGAGGGTGGCCAGTCGGCCCAGTGCGTACTGTGCGTCCCCGTAGACGTCGAAGAGGTCGTCGGTGTACTCGAGATCCGGCGGTAGCGTCGGCGGGCGGTGGCACGCGAGCCCCTGGTAGTCGTCGAAGGAGCCGGGGCCGGCGGCGAAGTCAGCGGGGTCCACGGTGAACGGAACGAGGGCGAGGAGCGCCTTCAAGGTAACGAAAATGGGGATAATCTAACTAAGGCGGCCGTCGTGGCTGCCATAGTTGTCGATCACTCCAGAACGCATTCCATCGACGTCCTGGCGCGGCGATGCGTTCGTCGGTAGCGTCCGGACGGACGCCCAACTGCGGGCCAACTGCTGGTCGCCCCGTCCCCGGAGCACCCTCGACCGCCCCGCTCAAGTGCCCCGCTCCCCTGACACGGACAATGAGCGACACCGGGCCGCTGTCGGCGGACCGACCGGACGCAGAGCGGCCCTTCCGCGTCGAGGCGCCTTTCGAGCCCGCGGGCGACCAGCCCGAGGCGATCGAGCAGCTTGTCGACGGCTACCGGCGGGAGAACTACGAGAAGCAGACCCTCCTCGGCGTGACGGGATCCGGCAAGACGAACACCGTCTCCTGGACCATCGAGGAGCTCCAGCAGCCCACCCTCGTCATCGCCCACAACAAGACCCTCGCCGCCCAGCTCTACGAGGAGTTCCGCGAGCTCTTTCCCGACAACGCCGTCGAGTACTTCGTCTCCTACTACGACTACTACCAGCCGGAGGCCTACGTCGAGCAGACGGACACCTACATCGACAAGGACGCCTCCGTCAACGACGAGATCGACAAGCTGCGCCACTCCGCGACCCGATCCCTGCTGACGCGAGACGACGTGATCGTCGTCGCCTCGGTCTCCGCGATCTACGGGCTCGGGGATCCGGCGAACTACCGCGACATGTCCCTCCAGCTGGAGGTCGGCCAGACCATCGACCGGGAGGACCTGCTCGCCCGACTGGTCGACCTGAACTACGAGCGCAACGACGTCGACTTCACGCAGGGAACGTTCCGCGTGCGCGGGGACACGGTCGAGATCTTCCCGATGTACGACCGGTACGCGATGCGCGTCGAGCTCTGGGGCGACGAGATCGACCGCATCGTCCGCGTCGACCCCCTCGACGGGGAGGTCGCTGGCGAGGAGCGGGTCGCCCTGCTGCACCCCGCCGAGCACTACTCGATCCCCGAACAGCGCCTCGAGCGGGCGATCGAGGAGATCGAGGCCGACCTCGAGGAGCGGATTCGCTACTTCGAGCGGATCGGCGACCACGTCGCTGCCCAGCGCATCGAGGAGCGCACCACCTTCGACCTCGAGATGATGCGCGAGGCCGGCTACTGCTCGGGCATCGAGAACTACTCCGTCTACCTCTCCGGTCGCGAGTCCGGCGAGCCGCCGTACTGCCTGCTGGATTACTTCCCCGACGACTTCCTCACGGTCATCGACGAGTCCCACCGCACGGTCCCCCAGATCAAGGGCCAGTACGAGGGCGACCGCTCCCGAAAGGAGAGCCTCGTCGAGAACGGCTTCCGACTCCCGACGAGCTTCGACAACCGCCCGCTGACCTTCGAGGAGTTCGAGGACAAGACCGACCGGACGCTGTACGTCTCCGCGACGCCGAGCGACTACGAGCGCGAGCACAGCGGCCAGGTCGTCGAACAGATCGTCCGGCCCACCCACCTCGTCGACCCGGCCGTCGACGTGTCACCCGCCGAGGGCCAGGTCGACGACCTCATCGACCGCATCGACGAGCGGGTGAATTCGGGCGACAGCGGCGAGGATTCCTCCGAACACGCTGGCGGCGCGGAGGCCGCCAGCGGCGAGCGTGTGCTCGTCACGACGCTCACCAAGCGCATGGCCGAGGACCTCACGGAGTACCTCGAGGCCGGCGGCTACGACGTCGCCTACATGCACGACGAGACGGACACCTTGGAGCGCCACGAGCTGATCCGGTCGCTCCGGCTCGGCGAGATCGACGTGCTCGTCGGCATCAACCTCCTCCGGGAAGGCCTGGACATCCCCGAGGTCTCGCTCGTCGCCATCCTCGACGCCGACCAGACGGGCTTCCTCCGCTCGGAGACCACCCTCGTCCAGACGATGGGACGGGCCGCCCGGAACGTCAACGGCGAGGTCGTGCTCTACGCCGACGAGGTCACCGACGCGATGGACCGCGCGATCTCCGAGACGAACCGCCGCCGCGAGATTCAACAGGAGTACAACGAGGAACACGGCTTCGAACCGACGACCATCGACAAGCCCATCGGCGAGACGAACCTTCCCGGTGCGGAGACGGACACGAGTTCGGTGGCGGGCGTCGGGCCCGAGGATATCGAGGAGGCCGAGCGACACGTCGAGGAGTTGGAGCGGCGGATGGCCGAGGCCGCCGACAATCTGGAGTTCGAGCTGGCGGCGGACATCCGGGATCGGATCCGGGAGATCCGGGAGGAGTTTGAGCTGGACGCGTCGGCGGGGGAGGACGGGGTGGCGCCGGAGCCGGACGCGGAGTTCTGAGCCGCCGGCTGCCGCGGGATATCAAACACCGTTTCTAGCCGAGACGCACCCGCGGCCAGAGCCGTTGCAGGGATGTCACGCTGGAGAACTCAGGTGGCAATTGGCACTGGCGGTGCGGAAGACTCTATGCGACCTCACTCAGTCTCACTCCCGTATGGCAGAAGGTGTATAGGGGTAGTAGTTATCGACGATATTGGGTTTAGGATTACCTAGTATTAGCTCGATAATTTTATATGGAATGACTTAGCAACATGGCGGATATCCATGGATCGCAGATCCGTTCTTGCTGTCGCGTTCTCGTTACTCATGCTCAGTTCGGTCGTCTCCATGAGCGGCGCCGCGTACGCCCTCGGCGACTCGACCGACCGCTATCGACCAGCACCTGTTGACGATAGGCTCCCGTCGACGGGCACCTGGCAGGACAGTGCGGCGTTCGGACAACAGCCGGACGAGGCTGGCAATGGCAACGGCGGTCCTCCGTCAGATCCCGGGAACGGCGATGGTGGTCTGCCTGACAATCCTGGGAATGGCAACGGGGGTCCGTCGGCGGGGCCGGACGACGACGGGCAGTCAGCGGGTCAGGATGACGACACTGGCGACGACGCGTCGGCCGACGACTCCGGAACAGCGAACGAGACCACCGACGAGCTGCCGTCGCTCACCGACGAGCGACTTCTGCCGGAGCAACGACTCGCCCTCGTCAACGTCACGCTGCAGGAACTGGACCCGACTTCACCCAGGGAGGAGCGCGCGATCGACCGTGCCAGGGAGGAGGTCCAGTCCGCCCTCCAACACTACGAAGCGGGTCGGGCGACCGATCGGCAAGCGTTCGACTCCCAGTCCCGCGCACTACACGCACTCGCCCGGGCAGCGGGCGGGGACAACGACGAGACGCTGGCGAACATCTCGGTCGCGCTCTCGATGGCGAGCAACCAGAGCGCGCGGACTGCGATTCGGGACGCGAACGCGAGCATCCTGACCTACGGCGGTGACCTCGATCGTAACACCCAGCGATACGCCGAGCGGGCGATCCGGAACGGTCGCGCCGCGCTCGTCCGGGCCACCGATGCCCAGAACCGACTCAACCGGGGCAACCGCGAGCCGCGGCTCCAGCGGGTCATCAACACCCGGGCCTCGGCGATCGACCACTATCGCAGCGCCCACCACCACGCGGGCCGGGCGATGGACCGGGTGGCGCGCGACACGGTGCCCGAACTCTCGCTCTCTACGGACCGGCCCTTCGAGCACAACGACTCGGTCCGGATCTATCTCGAGGCCACCCTGACCGACGTCCGGCCTCACCTCTACGAGAATGCGACCGTGACCGTGCTGAACGGCTCCGCGACGGCCGAGGACGTTTCCTTCGTGCAGCTCCTCGCGGGGCAGGGGAGGACGTCCGGCACCGCTGCGCTTGACCTCGGCTCCGAGCCGGAGAACGTTACTGTCCGCGTCCACGCGGCCTCGCCACATAACCCGCAGCGATCCGTCGCCGCCGTGGAGACGATCACCGTCGACGAGGACCGGATAATTCCCGATCCGCCGGATCCCGACGAGTTCAACGCGATCGAGATCACGAACGAAACCTCCGGCGTCACCGTGGAGGCAGGTGGCGAGGGACTCTGGGAGGAAGAACTGGACGTCTGGGACCGGACGCCGAACGCGAGCCAGTCATTCCGCGCCGGGCCGGTCGTCCGCGTGGAATCTGGCGTCGACATCGACAACGCCACGATCCGGATTCCGGTCAACGACTCGGTACCCCAGTCCGAGTACGGCAATCTCTCGGTTTACACCTGGAACGGTACCCGCGATGACCAGTGGACCCCCGTGAACACGACGTTCGTGAACGGGACTGCGATCGCGCAGGTCGAGCACTTCTCATTTTTCTCGGTCTACCACGAGGTTCGCTGGCGAAATGCACTCACAGTCGTCGTCCCAATCGAAGAGATCCGAACTGGCGAGCCGCTTCGATTCGACGGCTCGGCGGACTTCGATTGTGAGGGGGCATGTGCAGTCAGCAACGGAACCGAGCTCTCCCTGAGTGGCTCACCCAGCTCTGGTGGCTCAGACGACATCGGCGCTTCGCCGGGCGGATCGTCTGGCGACTCCGACTGGCGAGGGGAAGATCCACCCAACAGCCGCTTCGCCGGGGGGGCTGGGACCCCGGCCCATCCCTACAGAATTGCGACGCTCAGCCACCTCGACAACGTTCGGACTGACCTCGATGCCCACTACGTCCTGGTGAGTGATATCGACGCTGGCGCGACGCAGAACTGGAACGGTGGTCGGGGTTTCGATCCCATTGGAAGTTGGCGGGACCGGTTCAGGGGAACATTCGATGGCCAGGGACATACAATCTCAAATCTTCACATCGATCGGGATCATGATGACGTCGGTTTGTTCGCCGCACTCAGTAGCAGTCGGATCACGAACATAGTCATAGATGGATGGACCATTCGAGGTGACTCGGGAGTAGGGACGCTGGCGGGGCGAAGCAGGTTTGGTTATCCTCATATTTCCAGCATTACTGCAACGGATATAACCGTTTCAGCCGAGGCGGAATTTGGGAGTGCGGGGGGCATCGTAGGAAGACTCTATCACCCCAGAATTGGCGCAACCTGGTTTGGTACGAGCGGTGGAGCCACATATCATGACCGCAGCAGCCGGTCCCCCGGCAGCTCGGATACCCAAGCAACCGGAGTTCAGCAATTGCCCAACGAATCTGCCGTCGGGCAGATATCGATTTCAGATGTCAGCCTTGCTGGTGACATTAGAGGGGATTCAGGTGTCGGCGGTATCGTGGGATATACGCGCGGCGTAAACGGATACGATCTACCCGAGGAACCCATTGGCTATCAGATTCAGCTTGTTGAGACTGATGTCCAGATCACAGGGAGTAGACGCGTCGGGGGGATAATTGGACACGCCCAAAATTCCGCGATTCAGGACGCTTCGGCGACCGCCGAAATCCGTGTCACAGAGACACTGGGCAGGGATTTTGAAGGTGCTGATTACATCGGTGGCGCCGTCGGATGGGGCGCCGAATCCGAACTTGAGCAGGTTCTGGTTAATACTGATATCGGTCTGGACAGAACGGATGTAACTGAGGCTTTCGACATTGGAGGGCTAGCGGGTTCCTGGAGCGGGTTTGTCTACCGATCCTCTGCAACTGGGTCGATTGACGCGGACGACGCCGTCGACGCCCAGAATGTCGGCGGACTATTGGGGCGTGCCTCTGGGCCCGTAGAGGAGTCCTTTTCCACGGTGGATATCCGATCCGATGGGATCTCTGTCGGGGGGCTCGTGGGCCATATCCAGGAACCAACGACTGTTTCGAGCTCATATGCTCAATCGCCGGTTCGCGGCCAGGACCAGATTGGCGGTCTAATTGGGAGCATAAGTGTTGGTCAAGCCAGGATATCCGCTTCCTATGCTACCGGAAGAGTGGCCGGTGCCACCAGCAGGGTTGGCGGACTCGTGGGATGGCAACACGGCGATTCTCCCGTCACAGCGTCCTACTGGGACAGATACGACACCGGACAGCCCTCCTCGGCCGGCGGCACGTCCCGCACGACCGGAGAGATGACCGGCGGTGAAGCGGCAGCGAACCTCTGGGGCTTCGACTTCAACTCGGTGTGGGCAACGACGCCCGGTTATCCTGATCTTCAATGGCACCACCGACCTGCCGACGAAACCAGCCAGGCGACATGGGAGTACACTCCGCCGGAAAACGTCACCCAGCTCATCGTCGAGTACGAAGAGGACATCTACGGGGAGGATCCCAGCTCGACGATCACGGTCACTGGCGCAGACGGCGGGACTGTCGAGCAGTCTCTCCGTCTGAACTGGTCATCGGAGGCCGTCCAGCGCCTCGACATCTCGGATCTCGAGAGCCCACTTGAGTTCAGTGCGGCGTCCAGAAACGTCGCAACGGAGTTCGAGATCCGGCCGCTCACGGGCCCAGTCGATAGCGACGAGGACGGGCTACCGGACGTGGTCGAGGAACGCCGCTGGACGATGCCGTATGGATCCTACCAGAACGTCACGACCGATCCGTACGATCCCGACACCGACGGCGACAGCCTCGAGGACGGCGAGGAGGTACGATGGCGAGTTCTCGAGGCCTGGGACTCGACCATCTATCGCGTCCTCCCCTCCGCCAATCCAGCGCGACCGGACTCCGATCGGGATGGGCTCGGTGATGCGGAGGAGGCGGGCGAGTGGGTGATCCAGTACACGGACTCCCCCGGCGATACGGTGGCATTCCTCGATTCGCTGCGAGACGCCGATGAGGACGACGGTGTCCCGAACCTTGACCAATATCTCGTGAATGAGTCCGTGACTTCGAGCATCTTCCTCGAAGATACGGACGGTGACGGTCTATCGGATCTGCAGGAGCGTCGGATCGGGACCCATCCGAATCGGATCGACACCACTCGTGACGGTGCCATTGACTCGGAGGCTCGGTCTCACGATCAGGATCCGACCCTGTTCGACGCTTCTGGCCCGGAGATCATGGTCCACGATGCGGATCTGTATTTCGAGGAATTCGGTTTTGATCGGCAGTATTGGATCCACTACTCTCTGTTCGATACCGCTGGGGTGGAATCCGCGGAACTACTTCGCGAAGGGGTAGTACGAGCTTCGACTGAGGAGAACGGCGAGAACGCGGGCGGTCGACTGGAGTTCGAGCCGGGATATATCGAAGTGGGTGACGATCTCGTCCTGGGCACGGAGATCTCCCTACGCGCCACCGACGAGCACGGAAACACCAACCGTGAGGTGGGAGACACTCGGAATAGCGTCTTCGCGCAGGCCTCTGCGGCCCTCGCGGGTCACGGATTGGGGAGCGTGTATATCGCGCGGAATATGGGGAACGCTCACGGCCTCGCCGCAGGCGGCGCGGAAACCGTCGAGATGATCCGGGCGTTCGCCAACGATCCTCGGGGATACCTCGAGGGCATCCCTGAGGCCCTCTCGGCGATCTCGAGGATTGACGAGATCATCGCAAACCTCCCCCAGGCCGTCCACCGGCAACAACGAGAGGCGAACCCTCACACGCGAGGTTCGGACGAGTATATCGCGTATCAGGAAGGCTGGTATCGCGGCTACGTCGGCTACATGATCATCGAGATGGTCGTGCCGGGCGGCCAAGTGTCCCGCGTCGTCCGGAGTTCCGATCGGCTGACCTCGACGCTCAACCGACTTCGGAACGCCGACCGACTGGCGGGACTAACCCGGACGCTCAGTCGAGGCAGTGACATTGGACGACAGGCCGGTCGCATCACTCACTATCAGCTGACCCGGGGCGTTCGGGCGACAGCATCGTTGCCGCGTGCCGCGGCCCAGCGGCTGGTGGACCAGGCGCCGACTGCGGCGATGCGGTATCGTGTGGGGAGAGGATTCGACCGGCTGCCGCCGCGGTTGCGGGAGGGACTGACACCGTCGGAAGCGGGGCGACTTGGGCGATACCTGAATCGGCATCCCGAGCGCGGTCCGACACTCCTTGCGGACGGTGGCGTCGACGTCCGGAACCTGATCGTGCGCTCGGAGGGCCTGGATGAAGGAACGACGCAAGCACTGCTGCGAGCGCACGCTCGCGGGGATCTGGACGACGATACGCTGCGCCGGACTGCCCGATACGTGGACGATGGGCGAATGGACCAGGCGGACGTGCGGCGAATGGAGGAGATGCTGCGCGAGCGCTCCACCAGCCCGCTGATCGACGAAACCCTGGACGCATCGGATCTGTTGACGATTAGCGCTCGGAATGGTGATTTGGAAAATGCACGAATGGTTGTCCGAGATTCTTCTGGCCGGCTACGATGGCTCGAAGAGGGGGACGACAACGTGGGGTGGCATCATATTCTTGAGCGTCATGAGGATCAATTCTATACTGTAGGTGGGGTATCTTCGAGGCGAGCCATTCAAGAGCATGTCTACCGGGCTATAGAAGGAGGGGTCTCTCGTCCGGATCCGTCGGGAGGGACTGGGTACGTTTTCGAGACCACTTCCGGCCAACGGATCACTGTAATCACTGGCGACAATGGATTCATTGTAACTGCCCATCCAGGAGAGCCAAATTGGTGGAGCTAGTATGATGAGCAACCCCGTCATCGCAACGATAATCGCATGCGAACCATGCGCACAATACCAAGGAACTGTGTACGACCAATCTGTGAGGGTTTCATTGCAGGGTGATCCTCTCCCCTCAAAGCACGAGTTAACACTGTTCGATGATGCGCTCTACGTCACTGAAGACATGATTGGCGACGAGGTCCGTTTGACCCTCTCAGTCCTCCCAAGTCGTACGGTCGAAACGCTTGACGACTCGGAACCAGATATCCTAGAGGTGGACTCTCCGATTTCGGAGTGGAGTTACGACTTCATCGGTGATCTTGTCTCGGTAGGAACTCACTACGAGGATTCCACGGACTCGGATGATCAAGCGCTTGTACTTAATATCGGGATCGGTGAGATACTGGTCCAGCCAAACGACGGAATCAATGAGGCTCTGGAAGCGGGAACGCTCCGCGTCGGAGATGCACTCCGCGTTATCGCGGCTCGGACAGACATAGCGGACCTGGTTGGGGATATTTCGGATGATACAACCCCCTCGTCCTAACTGTAAGCAGCGATCCAAGGGGGTCCGAATCCGCTCATTTCTGAGGCGTGAGGGCCACCGATCTCCACCTTATCGTTCGTCAGGGTGACGGCCCTTGTGTCGCGCCACATCGATGGCTCGCAAATTGCCGATGACGATGTGCCGACGTTCTTCCCGAGAGGAAGAACAATCAACGGCAGGGAGTTATCTGAGACCATCGACGAGGGCCACGTTTAACAGTTGATCGAAGGATCGATACGGCGTGGCCAGTACTCTCCAGGCCCAGGAGGCTGCTACGAATTCATGTCCCGTCCCACCGTGAACGGGTATCCCGATTCCGGCGTCTCACAGATACGGGTTGTAGTGAATCCGGATGGCAGTATTCGAACGGCATATCCGGAATCCGGGACTACCTTGCGAACCTGCAACTCCGAGGAGGGATGGGTTGGATGATTCGAGCCGGATCCTCGGAGTTTCAGATCGAGATCGCGGACGACGACTCATTCGTCGAAGCTGTTCGTGAAGGGACTGCTGACCCCTATACCGGCATTCGGATTGTATCAGGGGATCGGTATTTGTACGGGAGTGAGGACCGCTGGCCAGAAAACTGGGTCACCCATCTCACGAATAGCTTCCTCGAAACCATCCCGGACCTCGCTGACGGTGAACGGACGGTCGTTACAAACCACAACGGTCCGTCATATTTTGTGTTCGAACCGACTTCGGACGGGGCTATACACGTCACCCACGTATTTTCGAAAGAGGCCGTAGACGACCCCGACCGTCGCACTGACTCGATGCCCGCGGCGACGATCACGTTCTCATCGTTCGCCTCGACGATCATCGATCTGGGTCGGGCGCTTCACGAGCGTATCGTCACGATCAACGTTACGATTGCCTCGGAGGATGACCTGCGTAGATTGGCCAAGAACGTGGACACCGCGACGTCGATTCTCGACGAGCAGCACAACGATTTTTGACACGTCGAACAATCCCGACGCCGACGGCATCGAACGCTGGTGGATCGGCGACCGCCTCGACGAGAAGGCCTCGCCGAACGCCCCGCCCTTCACGAACGTCTGGTTCGAGGACGACGAGCTGCGAGCGTACGCCTTCGACGGCTACGAGTACCACTTCGAGCCCGAGACCGGCGCCCTGCTCGATCAGATCTGGAAGAAGTGAACACCGCCGCACCTGGGCTCGGGCGCCACATCGGTCCCGGAAGCTACAATTGGACGGTCTTGGCCGCTCACTCGAACGGATTCTCCGCCGTCGCCACCCGCGTGACCTCCTCGATCCCGTCGAAGTCCTCGTCGAAGGAGTACAGATACTCGATCCCCTCCCGCTCCATGTACGCCGCAATCGTCGCGTCGCCGAAGGAGAGCCCCTCGTCGTTCCGGAACCGCTCGACGGCGCTCGTGAAATCGGCCTGTGCAGCCTGGACGATCTCGAAACCCGCCGAACGGTGGAGGCGATCGTACGTCTCGACGGCGAGGTCGTGTCGCTTCCGGGCGTGGATCCAGTTCAACGTCTCGCAGACGACGTCGTTCGTGACGCGGCCGGTCGGCAGGTCGCCGTGGTCCATGCCGCGGACGATCTCCCGGCCCGCCTGGTGGTGGCGGTCGTCGGTGTCGGCCATCCCGATCAGCACGCCGGTGTCGACGACGGCGACCGCCATTAGCCCGACTCCGAAACTGCAGGGTCGTCCTCGTGTCCGGCGACGTCGTGTCCCTCCGCGCCACCTCCGCCCATCGAGACCGGCTCGAAGTCGTCGAAGGCGCCGTAGCGCCGTTTGAGGACCTCCACCGTGAGGTTCCCGGACTCGTCGGTTTCCCACCGGAGCTTGTCGCCGGGTTCGATGTCGAGTCGCCGGCGGAGGGCGGCCGGGATCGTGACCATCCCCCGGTCGCTCACGGTAGTCTCCTCGGGGGCATCCTCGGTTGCCATGTCCCCACATTCCCCGGCGCGCGAGCTACATGTTACGCCACATGTGGGCCGTTCCATGTCGGGTGGGACGCGCACGAGGGGACAGGCGGCGCGAACGGCTGCATGTGTCCTTCCACTGGAGCGCTGACCAGCACGGCCGCCGGGCGCTACCGCAGCGGTGCTGGCACACAGCGGCCCGTTCTGCAGTGCCGTTACCGGTGTTCGGAAACCCTGGCCGCCGACAGATCCCGAAACCACAGCTTTCAACTCCTGCACGCTGGAGCGAACTCCCATGTCCGCGAGCGAGGTGCCGTCGCTGCGCTGGCGACTGCTCGCCGTCCTCGTGCTCTACCTCGCGGTCGTCGCGCTGACCCTGGCCGCCCTCGCGGCCCTCTACCTCGTCGGCGTCCCCCTCGCCGTCGATCTCACCGCCCAGGCCTTCGAGATTCACACCGCCGCGGGGACCTTCTTCGTCGTCGGGATCGTGCTCGTGGTGCTGGCCACCGGGCAGCGGATCTACTCGGAAGTGACCGAGACCCCACTGGAGCGCGTGGAGGCCGACCCGGTCTACGAGCGGGCCTACGGCGACCTGCTCGAGCGTCTCGACGACCTCGCCTCGACGGCGGGGATCCCGACCCCCGACCTCCACCAGGTCGACTCGGACGTCCCCGCGGCGTTCACCGCGGGGATCCGCCAGTCCAGCGCGACGATCGTCGTGACGACCGCGCTCCTCCAGGAGTACGATCTGGAGGTGCTCGCTGCGGTGCTTGCCCACGAGGTCGCACACATCGCTCACCGCGACGGCGGACTCATGTACGCGGCTCAGGTGTTCCCTGCGATCGCCTACGCCATCGCCAACGCCGTCTATCGGCCGCTCTTCGGGGACGGGGGCCCGGAGCCGGACTCGACGGCGACGCCCAGGGAGGCCGCGCGGGGGACCGCCGGCCGGTCGGCGGAGATGGGCTCCGACGACAGCGCGTCCGGCCTGCAGAACGCACGCCTGATCAGCGATCCACGAGCGATCCCCGCCGCGATCGTACTGATCGGCGTCGCCATCGCGACGGTGCTGCTGACGGGACTCATCGCGCTCGTGGCCTGGCTGGCCAGCGCCGCGATCTACCGGCTGCTCTCCCGGACTCGCGAGTACGCTGCCGACGAGCGCGCCGCCGAGTTGCTCGACGATCCGGCTGCCGTCGCGCGGATGCTCGAGGCGCTCGACCGCGGGGTGGACGAGGCGCCCGACGACGACTTGCTCGCCCTCGACGGCGGGCACGAGCCACTCTACGTCCTCGGGATCGACCGCTCGCTGTTCGAGGACGACCCCGGGCGGCTGCTCGCGGACGACATCTTCCCGACCTCGCACCCGCCAATCGAGGAGCGGATCGCCCGGCTCGAGCAATCGGCGCGCGGCGGTCGGTGAGCACCCCCACACCCCTCCGTTTCGAGTGGAGATTTCGACTAGCATACCGGCCGGAGCGACGCGTACTTCGGGCCGGGCGGGCTAGACCGGCCCAGTGACAGACGACGAGGACGACGCAAGCGACCCGACGGCTCCCGAGGACGCCGGGAGTGAGTCCGCCGGCGAGTCGGCGCCAGCGCCCGCCGACGCAGCCTCCGAGGACCCCGACGTCGCCGTGCCCCTCGCGGACGCCGAGGACCCCACCGAGCTCGCCGTCGAGGACGTCGAGCAGGCCCTCCAGTCGATCGGCCAGCCCTTCGGGACCGCCGACCGGATCGCCCGCGAGCTCGACGTCTCCCAGGCCGCCGCTTCGGAGGCGCTGGACGCCCTCGCCGAGCGCTCGCCGAACCTCGAGCGCGACGACGTCTCCCACGACCCGGTCGTCTACTACCCACACGCCGTCGCCGATCTCGCGCGCACCGAGCGCGTGGTCCCCTTCCCCTCGCGCAAGGAGATCGTCGTCGACCGGCCGCGCCAGTTCACCCGAGCTCGGCTCTCGCAGTTCGCGAGGATCGTCGAGGCCGACGACGGCCGCTACCTCTACGAGATCCGGCCGGAGGACGTCTGGGCCGCGCCCTACGACGGCCTCGACTCCCTCCTCGCATCGGTCCGGGCGGTCCTCCCCGATCGCGAGCCCGCCCTGGAGGGGTGGATCGCCGACCAGTGGGCTCGCGCGGGCAAGTTCCGCCTCTACACGCACGAGGACGACTACACGGTCCTGGAGGCCGAGACCGCCTCCCTCCTCGGCAACGTCGCCGAGCCCAAGCTCGAGGACGGCCAGCTCCGTGCCCGCATGTCCGACACCGAGGCCTGGGTCGCCGAGGAGTCGATCGCCGCGGTCAAGCGAACGCTCTACGACGCCGGCTACCCGGTCCAGGACGACCGCGACCTCGAGGGCGGCGACCAGATCGAGTTCGACTTGACCCTCCCGCTCCGGGACTACCAGGAGGACTGGGTCGAGCGCTTCCTCGACGCCGGTGCCGGCATCCTCGTCGGCCCGCCGGGCTCGGGCAAGACCGTCGCTGCGATGGGCATCGCGGCGGCAGTCGGCGGCGAGACGCTGATCCTCGTCCCCAGCCGCGAGCTCGTCACGCAGTGGCGCGACGCCCTGCTGGCCGAGACCACCCTCTCTCCCGACCAGATCGGCGAGTACCACGGCGGACAGAAGGAGGTCCGCCCGATCACGATCGCGACCTACCACGTCGCGGGCATGGACCGCCACCGCCAGCTCTTCGAGTCCCGGGAGTGGGGCCTGCTCGTCTTCGACGAGGCCCACCACATCCCGGCGCCGGTCTTCCGGCGGAGCGCGGACCTCCAGTCCCGCCACCGGCTGGGACTCACCGCCACCCCGGTACGGGAGGGCGAGGACGAGGCCGACATCTACACGCTCATCGGGCCGCCGATCGGCACCGACTGGGACGCGCTGTTCGACGCTGGCTACGTCGCCGAGCCCGAACTCGAGTTGCACTTCGTGCCGTGGCCGGAGCGGGCGGGCGCCGAGGCCCCTGCGAGGGCGGCTGCCGCCGACGAATCAGGCGGAAACAACCGAGACGAATCAACGAAGTCTACCGAACCAACCGATACTTCGCCCGACACCTCCGAGGACGCGGCCGACGTCTCCGTCCCGACCGAACCCGCCGAGGGGACCACGGTTACGGCGGCCGACGAGTACGCTGCAGCCCACGGCCACGAGCGCCGGCAGGCCGCGGCGACCAACCCCGCGAAGGTCGAGCACGTCCGCACGCTCCTCGAGGAGCACCCCGACCACCAGGCGCTCGTCTTCGTCGACTACCTCGACCAGGGACGGGCGATCGCCGACGCCCTCGACCGGCCCTTCCTCTCCGGAGAGACGCCCCACGCCGAGCGCGAACGACTCCTCTCGGCCTTTCGCACCGGCGAACTCTCGACGCTGATCGTCTCCCGCGTCGGCGACGAGGGGATCGACCTCCCGGAGGCCGAGGTGGCGGTCGTCGCATCCGGACTCGGGGGCTCCCGCCGCCAGGGCGCCCAGCGTGCTGGCCGGACGATGCGCCCGGCGGGGAAGGCGCGGGTGTACGTCCTCGCCACGAAGGGCACCGAAGAGGAGGAGTTCGCCCGGCAGCGAACACGCCACCTCGCGGGGAAGGGCGTCGACGTCCGGGAGGTCGACGTCGAGACCCCGGGAGACGTCCGCTGAAGGCGGCTGGTCGACATCTCGCCGGACGCTCCTGCGCCCACCGGCGGACTCGACGTCTCGGGACACGCTAGCACGGGGGCAACAGGGATACCTCCCCGTCGTCCGTTCTCGGGGGTAATGCCGGAACTCCGCGAACTCGAGGGCGACGCGGACTGGGATCGGGCCGTCCCACTCATGCGCCAGCTCTGGAGCCACCGCTCGGAGGCGTTCGTGCGCTCCTGGCGCGAGGAGTCCGACTACCGACTCCTGGGCTGGGTCGAGGCGTCGGCGGCCGGCGACGAGCGGCTCCTCGCCGTCGCCGGCGTCTACGTCCAGACTGTGCTCCACCACGAGCGTGGCTGCTGGATCCACGACTTCGTCGTCGACGAGGCCCACCGGAGCGAGGGCCACGGCGAGGCGTTCCTCGCCGGGATCGAGGACTGGGCCCACGGGCGGGACTGTGAGCACGTCGCGCTGGCCTGCGTCGCGGACAACGCCGATGCGGCATCGTTCTACGAGCACGTGGGGATGGAGGCCTTTGGCACGGTGTACGAGCGGGAGCTGTAGTGCGTCCTGTCGGCCCGAAGACGGTGACGGCGCCGGCCGCCGCCGGTGGTCGGCGCCATGCGTCGCGCCCAGCGACGCCGCACCTGGTTTTATGCCGTCCCCAGCACACCCCCAGCCATGAACCGAGAGCAGGCCTTCCTCCTGGTGGTGCTCGCCATCACGGCGGTGGCGAGCTTCTACGTCCTGCTACCCTTCCTCCAGTACGTGCTCGCCGCGCTCCTGCTGGGGTACGTCCTCCGTCCGGTGCACTGCCGTCTCGAACCGTACCTCGGGAAACGCCCAGCCGCGATCACTGCCATCGCCAGCGCAGCGGTCGTGATCGTCGTTCCGCTGGTCTATATCGGCCACGTGGTCTTCCGGGACGCCCAACAGCTGGCCCGGGGCGAGAGCGACCTCGAACTCGAGGCGGTCGAGGCCGAGATCGAGTCCCTGTCGGGACAGGAGGTCGACCTCGCCGGGACCGCGGCCGACGTCGGTCCGGTCGTCGGCGACTTCCTCTATGGAAGCGCCCCGCAGATCGTCTCCTACGTCACGACGGTCCTCCTGGGCTTCACGCTGATCTTCTTTCTCGTATACTACGTCCTCCTCGACGGTCCAGCGTTCGTCCAGTGGGCCGTGACGACGGCGCCCCTGGACGACGCCGTCGCCCACGAGATCGCCGCCAGAATGGACCGGATGGCGTGGGGCGTCGTCGCCGGCCACATCTTCGTCGCGTTCGTCCAGGGGATCGTCGGCGGCATCGGCCTCTGGGTCGCCGGGGTCCCCAGCGCCGCGTTCTGGGCGATGGTGATGATCATCACGGCGCTGTTGCCCGTCATCGGCGCGTTCCTCGTGTGGGGCCCTGCATCGGGCTACCTGTTCCTCGTGGGCGAGCCCCAGCTGGGCACGTTCCTCTTCCTGTGGGGGCTCATCCCCGTGAGTCTGATCGACAACTACCTGCGCTCGATCGTCATCGACCAGTCGGCGGACGTCAATCCCGGCGTGATCCTCGTCGGCGTCATCGGCGGAATCTACTCGCTGGGTGCGGTCGGGCTGTTCGTCGGGCCGCTGATCATCGGCCTCTTCGCGGCGATGATCCGGGCGTTCGACGCCCACTACGACGCGCTGGGCACCGACACGCCCCCGCCCGCGGCGCCGGAGCGGAACCGGCTGAGCTGGCTCGAGACCAACCCGGCCGTCTCCCAGGAGGACTACGACGGGCACGTGCCACCGGACGCCGGAGAGGAGGGCTGAGGGCTCCGAGTCGCCACCGCACGTGGCCGCTACGACAGCAGTTCGACCTCCAGCTCGCCGTTTCGCGCAATCGCGCGGTACATCGTCGCACGGGCGGCGGGCGCGGCGCCGGTGGCGCTCCCCGGGTTGAGCAGCCGAACCCCCGCGACCTCGGTGTCCAGCACGTCGTGCGTGTGCCCGGCGACGCCCACCGCCGCGGCGTCGTGTTCGCGGACGATCCCGGCGACGCGGTCCTCGTAACCGGCCGGACTGCCAGTGCCGTGGGTCACGACGAACGTCACGCCGCCCGCCGTGCGGGTCGCGACCCGCGGGAGGTCCAGTACGGGATCCATGTTCCCGGTCACGGCGGTGAGGTCGCCGGCGAGGTCCACGATCGACTCGTGGGCCGCCTGGCTGTCGAAGTCGCCGGCGTGGATCGCGAGGTCGGCCTCCCGGAGTTCCTCGCGGACGAAGCCGGGGAGCGCGGCCCGTCGGGAGGGAATGTGCGTGTCGGCGAGGATCGCGATGCGTGGCATTGGCGGGCGTTGGCGGTCCAGGCCCGTAGCGGTTCCCCTCGTCGAGGAGGCGTCGGCCCGCGAGCGAGCAGTAATCGACGACGATCCGCGATGCCGGGAGGGCGTGCTCCGGCCCTGCCGGGACCGCCCTGGCATCGGCTCCATAGGACGGTGCCCCCGACCGGCGGCGAAAGAGGGAGGTTCCGGACTGCACTACGCCCGGCCATGGAGGAGGTCCCGGTCGCGACCGCGTTCCTGCGTCACGACGCGGAGGTGCTCCTCTGCCACCGCGCTGCCGACGCACCGACGTACCCCGGGCGGTGGGGTGGCGTCTCCGGCGCCGTCGAGGACGGCGAAGACCCGGTCGAGGCCGGGCGACGCGAGGCGGCCGAGGAGACCGGCCAGACCGACCTGGCGCTCGTTCGCACCGGCGATCCGCTCACCGTGGACGCTCCATCGTACGACCGGACGTTCCTGATCCATCCCGTGCTGTTCGACGCAGCCGACCGGGACCTCGAGCTCTCCGCCGAGCTCCAGGCCGCCGTGTGGCTCCCGCCGACGGCGCTGCTGGAGCGCGAGACCGTCCCCCGGTGTTTCGAGACCTACCGGCGGGTGGCGCCGACGGTCCAGTCGATCGTCGCCGACGACGAGCACGGCGCTGCGACGCTCTCGATCCGGGCGCTGGAGGTCCTCCGGGACCGCGCGGGACTGCTGGCCGCCGAGGGCGAGTCGGACCTCGAGGAACTCCGGGCCCTCGCCGATCGCCTCCGCCGGGCGCGCCCGAGCATGCCGGTGGTTCGCAACCGCGTGAACCGAGTGTTCGCCGGCAGCGGCGACGGCGACACCGGCGCGGGCGCGAGCGCGCCGTTCGGTCACGATGCGTCCGGCGCCCCAGCGTCCACGCCGGCGGCGATCGAGCAGGCCGCGATCGACGGCATCAACCGTGCGCTGGCGGCCGACGCCGAGGCCGCGATGCGCGCCGCCGGGCTCGTCTCGGGCTGGCACGTCCTGACCCTCTCGCGCTCGGGGACGGTGTTCGAGGCGCTGGCGGCCGACACCGCAACCGCCGTCTCCGTCGCAGAGTCCAGACCGGCCTGCGAGGGCGTCGGCGTGGCGGAGGCGCTGGACGAACGGATCGACGCGCCCGTCACGATCCACACCGACGCCGCCGTCGCTCACCGCCTCGCCGTCGAGCCGATCGACGCCCTCCTCGTCGGTGCCGACGCCGTCCTCCCCGACGGTCGCGTGGTAAACAAGACCGGCACGCGCGCCGCGGCGATCGCGGCCGACCGCGAGGACGTGCCGGTCTACGTCGCCGCGGCGACGGACAAGATCACCACCCGGGAGACGGTGCCCCTCGAGTCCGGCACTCCGGAGGCGGTCTACGACGGTCCGGCTGGCCTGGACGTCGCCAACCCGACGTTCGACGTCACGCCGGCCGACCTCCTCACCGGCGTCGTGACCGAGCGCGGAGTGCTCGCCGCCGAGGACGTGGCCGCGGTCGCCCGGGAGCTGGCGGCACTGGCTCCGAAGTGAGTCGCTGGCGGCGACGGTTCGCTGCCGGGATTCGGTGTCGGTAGGGCCCGGTACATGCCGGCGTGGACGACGCGGGACCTCGCCGACGGGGTCGTCCGGGGCGAGGTCGGGGATCGACTACCGTCCCGATCGACGCGACGACTAAGGCCCGGGCGACCCAAGGATGGGTATGGACCCCTCGATCGAGACCGTCCTCGTGGCCACCGACGGCAGCGACGACGCCCGCCGCGGGGCGGCCCACGGGATCGCGCTCGCGACCGCCACTGACGCCGAGTGCCACGCCGTCTCCGTCGTCGCGGACACCGTCAGCACGCTCGCGCGGAGCCTCCTCGGCGACGACGCCATCCCGGATGCGCTCCAGGAGGACGCCGAGGAGGCCGTGGCCGACGTCGCGGCGCTCGCGGACGCCCAGCCCTCGGCCCCGGCCGTGACGACGGCAGTCCGCGCGGGCCGTCCGCACGAGGCGATCGAGGCGTACGCCGACGCGATCGACGCCGACGCCATCGTCGTCGGCACCGAGGGCCGCTCCGGCCTCGACCGTGCGCGTCTCGGTAGCGTCGCGGAGAACGTCCTCCGGACCGCCCACCGGCCCGTCCTCGCAGTTCCCCCCGGTGCCCCGGACGACCCGGCGGCGTTGCCCCGGCGCCGTCCCTACCGGTCGCTGCTCTTCCCGACGGACGGCAGCGACGGCTCCGACCGCGCGCTGCCGTGGGCGGTCTGGCTCGCGAGCACGTTCGACGCGTCGTTGCACGCGCTGTTCGCGGCAGACGCCACCCCGGTTCCGACGACGGCGGCGTCCCGGGACCTCCTGGAGGCCCTCCGGTCGGCGGGCAACGACGCGATCGCGCGGGTCCGGGAAGCCGGCGAGGACGCGGACGTCGAGGTCGAGGGCGCCGTCGGCGCCGGCGCTCCCGGCCCGACGATCCTCGAGTACCTCGAGGAGGAGCCGGTGGACCTCGTCGTCATGGGAACCCACGGCCGCTCCGGCGTCGAGCGAGCGATCCTCGGGAGCGTCACCGAGCACGTCGTCAGGAACGGCGACGTGCCGGTGTTCTGCGTCCCGCCCGTCGAGGCGTAGCCCGGTCGGCGTCGGGTGAGGACGTCGCCGTGGAGACTCGCTCGCCGCGAAAGGCCCATACGCCTTCCCGGACTACCGGCGCCCAGGGGCGGCGGTGACGAGAGTTACCCCCACCGAGCCCCGTGTGACGACGCTCTTTCCCGAGCCGCCCCTTCGAACCGTCGCGCTTATCCACCCGCCAGGAGTCCCTCTCAACATGCTCAAGCACCTCGGCGTCGGCGGCGTCCTCGGCCTCCTGCTGTTGACCGGCGGCATCGCGATCATCGCCTGGGAGAACCTCCTGATCGCCTCCGGACTCGCGATCACGATCGCGGGCCTCGGGCTGATCGTCCGCTCGCTGGTCTCCAGCGCGCTCGGCGCGATGGGCCTCGGCGGGATGGTCTGACGCACCGGATCGTTTTCCCACTGGGTCCCGACGTCTCGCCATGGATCGGTCGCGCGCGGCGACCCGCCGCCGGTACGACGAGATCGCCGCTCACTTCGCCGAGACCCGCCACCACCCCTGGCCGGAGGTCACCGACTTCCTCGGTGCCGCGCAGGCGGGCGAGGTGGGCCTCGACGTCGGCTGTGCCAACGGCCGACACCTCCCGGCGCTGTCCCAGCGCGTCGACCGGACCGTCGGCGTCGACCTCAGCACCGACCTCCTCGCGATCGCCCGCGAGCGCGGCGACGTCGACGCCGCGCTCGTCGCTGGCGACGCGACCGCCCTCCCGCTCGCCGCGAACGCGGTCGCCCTCGCCCTCTACGTGGCGACGATCCACCACCTGCCGAGCCGCGAGGCACGCGTCCGGAGCCTCGACGAACTCGCCCGCGTCCTCGCCCCCGACGCCCGGGCCCTCGTCTCCGCCTGGAGCACCGAGCACGACCGCTTCGCCGACGATCCCCGCGCCGCTGGGCCGGCGGGCTTCGACGCGACGATCGACTGGACGCTCCCGGGCGGCGAGACAGTCCCGCGGTTCTACCACGTCTACGCGCCGGAGGAGTTCCGGGCGGACATCGAGGCCAGTGCCCTCGCCCTCCGGGAGGCCGAGGTCTCGAGTGGCAACTGCTACGCGACGGTCGGCGTCGTGGAGTAGCGTCCCTGCCCCTGCCGCCGCGTGTGTACGGCGACCTCAGTGCTCCTCGAGCCAGTCCTCGATCTCCTCGGCCATCGCACCCTCCCGGAGGATCTCGTCCTCGCCGACGTCGACCACGGTGCTCTCGGTGCCGGGCGTCTCGCCGTCGTCGATCACGACCCCGGCCGCCTCGCGGACCGACTCGGCCAGGTCCTCGGGCGTGTGGACGCTGTCTTCGCCGCTCCGGTTGGCGCTGGTGGCGGTGATCGGGGCGACGCGCTCGAGCAGCGCCAGCGCGACCTCGTGATCGGGGATCCGCACGCCGACGCGGTCCCTGCCTGCGGTGAGCACGTCGGGCACGGGGTCGCGCCGCTCGAGGACGACCGTCACCGGCCCGGGGAGGAACGCGTGCATGAACCGCCGCTCGCGGACCCGCGGGGAGACGAACGCGAGCGCGGCGTCGACGTCCGGGACTGCGAGCGAGACCGGGTCCTCGGTATCGCGATCCTTCGCCTCGAAGACCGCCTCGATCGCCTCGGGGTCGAGCGCGTCGGCGCCCAGGCCGTAGACCGTCTCCGTCGGATAGACGACGAGGTCGCCCTGCTCGATCGCCTCGGCAGCCTCCGCGACGTCCTCCGGCGCCTCCTCCGTGCTGTCGGCGGGTACCATGCTCGCAGTGAGGGTCGCGGATCGCAAATAGGCCGGGGGTGGTCGTGGGATGGTTGCCGACCTGCGGGCCCGCCAGTCCGGACGACGGGGGACTACAGCGAGCCCAGCGCGTCCTCGATGTCGTCGTAGGGCGGGAACTCGGGCCACTCCTCGGCGACCCACGCGTACGCGACGGTGCGATCGGCCTCGAGGACGTACACCGCTGGTCGGGGTTCGCTCACGCCGGCCATGCCGTCGAGGTCGTTGACGATCCCGTAGGCCTCCGCGACGCCGTTGGCGGGATCGGAGAACAGCCGCGCGTCGATCCCGCGGTCGGCGAGCAGGTCGGCGTGCTCGTAGGGCGTCGAGATCGAGAGCCCGACGAGCTGGACTTCGAGGCGGTCGGCCCACGCCCGCTCGTCGATCTCGTTCCAGACGTACGTCGCCGGGAAGGCGCCGTCCATCGAGTGAAAGACGAGGACGACCGGGCCGTCGTCGGTCAGCGCGGAGAGCGCGACGTCCTCCCAGTACTCCTCGTTCACGAGCGGCCGCTCGAAGTCCGGGGCCGTCTCGCCGACGGCGACGTGGTCGGTCGGCGGCAACTCGGTGACGTCGAAGTCCATTCAGTCCGCACCTCCGGCGGTGGGATCGGCCGCCTCGTCGGCGGACCGCCTGCGCCCGTCGTCGCCGTAGGTCGCGTCGAGGTACTCGACGATCCGACCGCTCTCGGCCATCGTCACGCCGGTCGCCTCGTCGACGATCACCGGCACCGTCCGGACGCCCGCGACGCGCTTGACGACGTCGCGGTCGGAGTGCATCGGCTCGACGAACCGCGAGTCGAAGGGGACGTCGTACTCCCGGAGGCGCCGAACCACGCGCTCACAGAAGGGGCAGGCCTGCAGGCGGTACAGCGTGATGGCGGAGTGGTCCGCGGGGGCACCCTCTGTCATGGCCTGCCATAGTGGGCTCACGGGGGTAAGGGCAGCGGCGTGGACGCTCGGTTGCCGTGGCGTGCTCGGCGGGAACGACCACTGTCGGCGGCGTCTGCACTCACGCCGGTGTGGTCCCTCACACCGCAGTCGTCTGGCGAGCCCTGAGCGACCACGCACTGCACCGAGACCGATGGATCGGCTACTCGATCTCGATGCGGTGGCCCTCCTCCTCGGGGGCCTCCTTCGGGAGGGTCACCGACAGCACGCCCTCGGCGAGATCGGCCTCGATGCCGTCGGCGTCGACCGGTTCGGGCAGCCGGACCGTCCGGTCGACGCTGGTCGTCCGCTCGCTGCGGACGAACTCGCCCTCGACGCGCTCCTCGCGCTCGGCGGCGATCGAGAGCCGGCCGTCGGCGTAGGTCAGCTCCAGGTCCTCGACCTCGAAGCCCGGCAGCTCCGCGGCGACGAGATAGGTGTCGCCCTCGTCGAGAACGTCGACGTCGATCTCGCGCCCGCCGAAGGCGGCCTCGCCCTCGAACTGGGTCTCCATCCGCTCGAACAGTCGCTCGAGCTCCTCGAAGGGGTTCCGGGACATGTGGCCGGACGTAGGCGCGCTGTCCTGATAAACGTCCCTTCGGCGGTCGCTGCCGGGATCGCGCTGCTCCAGTCGCGTTCGAGGCCGGCGGGGCGGCAGACGGTCCATCGCCCGGTCCTATCGCTGGCGATCGTCCGGCGAGCGGGCGGGGTCGCTCCCCGCGCCTACATCAGGTAGAACATCGGGAACAGGAACACCCACACGATGTCGACGAAGTGCCAGTAGAGGCCAAAGAGCTCCACCGGCTCGTCGTCCTCGAGGTAGGCCCCACCGATCGCGCGGAACAGCATGAACCCCGCCACGCACATCCCGAGGATGACGTGGAGACCGTGGAGGCCGGTCGTGACGAAGTAGGACGTGTCCCAGATGGCGCTCCAGGGGTAGATGCCGTCGGAGAACTCGAGGTACCACTCGTAGCCCTTGATGCCGAGGAACGTAAACCCGAGCAGCAGGGTCACCCCCAGCGACGAGACGAGCTTTCGCTTGTCGCCCCGATCGGCGTACACCATCGCGAGGACGACGGTGAAGCTGGAGGTCAACAGGACCATCGTGTTGATGAAGCCCGGCCAGACCGACGGCGGGACGGTGTGCCAGTCGCTCCAGCCGTAGGCGACGCGGCTGAAGAGGTAGGCGCCGATGACGCCACCGAAGACGACGACGTCCGAGGCGAGGAAGAACCAGACGCCGAGCTTGTTCTTCCCGACGCCCTCGAAGGGCCAGCGCTCGGCGACGTCGGCCTCCGGCGCGTCGAACTGCTCGAGGCCGAAGCCGATGGAACTGCCCGCCAGCAACAGGACGCCCAGTCCCGTCAGGGCGGGGTAGAACACGCCGCCGGTGGTGGCACCGGCGAGCCCGATGAACAGCACCGTCGCGCTCAGGCCGATGGCCGCCGGCCAGATACTCGCGTGGTCGGCGTGGACCTCCTCCTCGCCGGCGTCGGCGTGGGCCAGCGCAGTCGGCTCGGCAGTCGCGAGGGTGCCGCCGTCGGTCGCCGGCTCGCCGCCGGCCGTGCCACCGTCGACCGCAGGCGCACCATCGCTCGCACCCGAGGGCCCGCCCGGTCGGACGAACTCCAGGGCGCCACTCGCGTAGCTCACCCGGCCCTTCCAGTTCTCCAGGGGTGGCGGCGACTCGATCGCCCACTCCGCGGTCTGGGAGAACTCCCAGGGATTGTCGGGCGCCTCGGCGCCGTAGACGAGGCTCTTCGCGAGGTTGTAGAACATGATGAGGAAGGAGAAGGCGAAGACGAACGCCCCGACCGTCGCCAGCTGGTGGGAGAGCGTGTGGGTACCGCCGTACTCGAAGACGCGCCGCGGGGTCTCCCAGGCGAAGAACATCGGGAGGTACAGCAGGTTGAACCCGATGAAGTACGCCGCGAAGTGGAGCTTCCCGAGGTACTCGGAGTACAGCTTCCCCGTCATCTTCGGGAACCAGTAGTAGATGCCCCCGACCAGCGCCGTCACGCCCGAGACCATCACGTAGTGGAAGTGCGCGACGACCCAGTAGGTGCCCCGGAACTCGTAGTCCAGTACCACGGCGCCGAGGAAGACGCCGGTGATACCGCCGAGGATGAACAACAGGAGCGCCCCGAGCACGAACAGGAACGGGGTCGCGAAGCGGACCTTGCCCTTGACCGTGGTGTAGATCATCGAGAAGACCATCAGGTCGAAGGGCAGGCTGATGCCGATCGTCGTCGCCATCATCAGCGTCTTGATCTCCAGGTTGATCGCCGAGAGGAACATGTGGTGCATCCACACGAGGAACGACTGCACGGCGACGAGCACCATCGCGAGGATCACCCACTTCCGCCCGACGATCCGCCGGCCCGTGAACGTCTGGAAGACCTCGAACATCACGCCCAGCGCCGGGAAGAAGACGATGTACACCTCGGGGTGGCCGAAGAACCAGAAGAGGTGGGTCCACAGCAGCGATCCGCTGGCGTCCGGCCCGAAGTACATCACCGGGTCCGCGGAGATCGAGGTCCCGACGCCGTGGGCGATCACGCGGTCGTAGGACAGCAGGATGAGCGCCGCCAGCAGCGCCGCGAACGCGAAGAGCATCATCCAGACCGTCAGCAGGATCGACCAGGTGAACATCGGGAGGTTCCACAGCCCCATGCCCTCGGCGCGCCCGCGGTGGATCGTGGTGAGGAAGTTGATCGTCCCGATGGTCACCGAGATCACGAACAGCATCAGCCCGAGGATCGTCGCGGTGCCACCGATCGTCGGCGTGTTGATCGGCATGTTCAGCGGGGCGTACATCGTCCAGCCACCCGCGAAGGCGCCGCCCTGGAAGAAGGAGACGGCGACCATCAGCCCGGAGCCCAGGTACAGCCAGTAGGAGAGGGCGTTGAGCCGCGGGAACGCCAGGTCCTTCGCGCCGATCTGGAGCGGCACGACGTAGTTCGCGAAGCCGAAGGCGAACGGCGAGAGGAACCAGAAGACCATCAACAGCCCGTGGATGGTCACCGCCTGGTTGTAGTCGATCGGCGTCAGGAAGGAGGCACCGGAGTTCCACAACTGCAGGCGGAACAGGAGCGCGAGCACGCCCCCGAGCACGAGGAAGAACAGCGAGGTGACGATGTAGAGAATGCCGACGTCCTTGTGGTTGGTCGTGACGAGCCACCGCCGGATCGACCACGGCGAGGGGAGGTGCCCCTCGTCGTGTCCGGCCTCGGTCATGCGCCGACACCTCCGCTGGTCGCGGGAGCGCCAGTCACGACGCCGGCTGCGGGGGAACTCCCGCCCGCGCCGGCGCTCTCGGAGGCACCGGTGCCACCGCTCGCGCCGGGTTCGCCCTCGTCGCCGTTCCCGCCGTTGCGCTCGATGGCGGCCGAGGTCTCCTCGCCTCCGACGCTGTACTCGCCGGCGGAGAGCTCCTCGATCGCCTCGTCGACGACCACGGTCTCGCCGGCGTACCAGGAGTCGAACTGGGCGCTGGGCATCGCGGTGACGGTCGCGCTCATGCCGGAGTGCCCGGAGCCACAGAGCTCGTAGCAGTTGGCGTCGTAGTCGCCGGCCTCCTCGGCGACGAACCACGTCTCGGAGACCTCGCCGGGGATGGCGTCGGACTTGACGCGAAGCTCGGGGATCCCGAAGGTGTGCCAGACGTCGCCAGAGGTCGTGTCGATGTGGACCTCGCGGCCGACGGGCACGTTCACCGAGCCGATCGACCCGACGTTCTCGTCGATGTCGGAGGGCGCGACGTCGTCCTCCGATTCGGCGTCCATCCCGTCGGCCAGCGCCGCCGAGTAGCTCAGGCTCCCGTTGTCACGGGCCGCCCGCAACGCGTCCGCGGTGGCCTGTTGTCCCATCACCTCCACTGCCTCGTCGACCTGGTCCTGGGGCAGTCGCTGGTCGTCCTGGTACTCGAACTCCCAGGCGAAGTTGTCGCCCGTGACCTCGATCTCCACGCCGTCCTCGGGAACCTCCGCCGAGCCGGTCTCGACGTACAACAACAGCCCGTACGTCCAGGCGATCAGCGAGACGACGATCAGCGCGCTGATCGTGAAGGAGAGGAAGAGCTTCCGCCCGCCCTTGTCCGCACCGGTCGGGAGCTCTCCCAGCTGTGGCCGCCCGACGTCGTAGTCGTGGTCGGCGCCGGCGCGGTACTTGTACACCTTGTAGAGGGTGTACGCGATCACGACCGCACCGACGAGCGTCCCGAGCACGAGGAAGACGAGGTAGATCTGCTCGAAGACGTCGATCCGGGACATGTCCTCTCCCCCGCTCTGGAGGAGCACGTCGAGGGCCCCGGCGGGGAGTGCGATATCTGGTGCCACGTCTCTGCGGGGGTTACGAGTTGACGACCTTGAACGTTTGGAGTTTGCCCGGGGTCGTCGCCGCCGCCGAACTCCCCGACGGCGACTCGGTGGCGAACATGTTTCCCCCGCGGAGCCACCCGATCGGCCCCCGATACAGGGGTCGGTCCGCGGGACGGCGCGCGGTCTCCGGCCGTCGGGCCGGTCGGGGCCGACGATGCGATCGTCGAGTGGCTCTCGGGGTCGGTCCGGCCGGTCGGAGGCCCGGGTCAGTGGTCGTCCCCGTCCACGTGGCCTCCCGCCCACGTGGATTCGGACCCACCACCCCTCGCGGTACACGATCGGGCCGTCATCGCGAGCCCGTGCAGCCCGATGGCTCTCGGCGGAGCGAACTCCAGCGCCGCGAGCCGTGGCTCAGCGCAGCGAGAGCACCTGGGCGTGTCGCGTCCGCCCGATCTCGAGGACGTTCCCCTCCTCGACGAACCCGTGCTCGATGGCGAGCGCGACCGTCCGCTCCCCGACGAGGTTGGCCACGGTCGCCCGCCGGAGACTCGCGACGACGGCCGCCTCCTCGACCTCCTCGCCGCCGTAGAACTCCTCGGTCACGGTCAGCGACACGTCGCCGTCCTCGAAGGACTCCCCGAGGACGTCGCTGTCGCAGACGGCGACGAGCAACCCCTCCTCCGTCGAACGCTCCCTGAGAATCATCGCTCCCCGTCTCACTCCACGAGTTCCCGCTCGGCCTGCTCGCGCAGCTCCTCTGCCTCCTCGAGGACGGTCTCGGCGCGGTCGTACTCGCCGAGTTCCTCCAGCGCCCGCGCCGTCTCTTCGAGCAGCTCCGGGGTCCGCATTCCGAGGCGCTGGGCGTTCTCGAAGGCGTCGAGTGCGTCCTCGGCGAGGCCCCGCTCGAGGAGGAAGAACCCGCGGTTGTACCAGCCCCGGGCGAAGCGCTCGTCGGCCTCGACGGCGCGCTCGGCGTGCTCGAGGGCCTGGGCGGTCTGTCCGGATTCCCAGAGGGCGTACGCAAGGTTCGTGTGAGCACTCGCCGTCGTCTCGGGCGTGCCGTCCATGGAGAGCGCCTCGCGGTAGGCCCCGATGGCGGCGTCGTACTCCTCGAGCTCGGCGTGGGCGACGCCCTTGTTCGTCCAGGCCTCCTGTTCGAGGTCGGCCCGGTCGGTGTACTGTGCGGCGCGTTCGAGGGTCTCCGTCGCCTCCTCGAAGCGGTTGATCCCGATGTACTCGAGGCCGACCTCCAGAAGTCCCTCGACGTCGACGTCGTCGTCGCCGATCTGGCGACGGTCGAGCTGGTCGGCGACGACGCGGGAGTCGACGGGATCGACCTGGTCAGGGTCGACGGAGAGCTCCGGCGGGTCGAGGTCGAACCCCTCGGGATCGTCGGGGAGTCCCTGCCCCGACGAGTACTCGTGGTCCTCGGGATCGGTCATACACGTGATTGGCCTGCTGCGATGTTAAGGGCTGCGTGTCGGGGACGACGTCCGTCGATCGGCGAGCGCGACTCCAGCGCACCCACCCCCGGCAACGCCGCGTTTGGGCCGCTGGGGCCGTTCAAGAGGATTCGCAAGCCACAACGCATATGCCTGCTCCTCCCGGAGCCCGATCCCAACCCGATGGAAGAGCGCGTCTCGGGCTTCCGCGTTCGCGGTGAATGGGCCGAGATCGTCGAGCACGGCGAGCGGATCACCCGTGCACTCCGGGACCTGGGGGCACCGGTCGCCGCCGAAGCGGACGCCACCGAGGAGTCCCTCGAGGAGCTGTCCGAGGAGGTCGACCGCGAGCGCTACGAGCGCCGCGGCGCCCCCGTGGAGGAACCGCCCGACGACGCTCCCGACGCCGCCCAGTACGCCGAGGCCTTCGAGGAGTGGGAGGAGTGGCGCCCGAAGGCCCACGAGCGCATCGAGGAGGACGTGCCCGAGAAGACCGCCGATCAGGCGAGCGTCGCCGAGGGCGAGGGCGAGAAGGCCGGCAAGGACCCCGAGGAGGACGTCCGGGCCGCGGGGGAGAAGCTGAGCGAGTCCTACGAGAAGCTCGACGACGAGGACGCCGCCGGCGCCCGGGAGAAGTGGGGCGAGTCGATCGAGTACGTCGCGCGCGCCGCCGACTCCGCGGGCCGGAAGGCCCTCCGGAAGGTCGAGGACACCGTCTACCAGCGCGTGATGACCCAGCTCGCACCCTACTACTTCGACAACGAGCTGATCAGCGCGAACCTCCAGCAAAGCGGCCGCGCCGACGACGAGTTCGTCTTCGAGGTCAACGTCAACGACGACGAACTCAAGACCGCCGTCGCGAAGCGACTCGGGGAGTACGAGGACGCCGTCGACCGCTGGCACGTCGACACGGAGAAGGACACCGCGCAGGTCGAGGCCGCGGAGGGCGTCGAGACGCCCGTCGAGGAGGGCGAGGACGACGTCAACCACACGACGAACTGAGCCGGGTCCACTCGACGGGCCGATTCGGCTCCGACGATCCGTCGCTCACCCGGCCAACCGAGCCCTGGCAATGCTCCAGTCTCACCGAGCGCCATCCGTTGCCCTGCCACGAGGCCCACCAGCCGTCTGACGACGGATCCCGATCGCAAGCCCACCGCGTCCGGCAGCCTCTTCCCGGCGACGCGAGAACCCCCGGTGAATGGTCGGGCTCGCGACGATCGCCACGCTCGTCGTCGCCGGATTCGCCAGCGCCTTCATGGCGTGGGCCATCGGCGCCGGCTCCTCGGGCTCGACGCCGTTCGCACCGGCCGTCGGGGCGAACGCCATCTCGATCATGCGGGCGGGCTTCGTCGTCGGGCTGCTCGGCCTCGCCGGCGCGGTGATCCAGGGTGCGAACGTCACGGAGGCCGTCGGCCGGGAGCTCGTGGTCGGCGATCCCCTCACCGCCCAGGCCGCGGCGCTCGCCCTGTTGCTGGCCGCCGGGCTCGTCGCCGTGGGGGTGTTCGCCGGCTACCCGATCGCGACGGCGTTCACGGTCACCGGTGCCGTCGTGGGGGTCGGCCTCGCGATGGGCGGCTCCCCCGCGTGGGGGAAGTACGCCGAGATCGGGACGCTGTGGATCGCCGCGCCCTTCGTTGGTGGGGGCATCGCGTACGTCATCGCCCGACTGCTCCGTAGCGAGCGCTCGCCGGACCGGTTGCTCTTGCCCGCCCTCGCCGCCGTCGTCGGGGCACTGGTCGCGAACGTCGAACTCGCGTTCCTGGGCGGCGACGGTTCCGCCGGGACGATCGCGAGCGAGGTGGCCGGGGAGCTTCCAGTCGCTCCCCTGCTCGGCATCGTCCTCGTGACGGCCGGGGCCAGCCTGATCGCTGCCCTCGCCCTGGCACGGGAGGTCCGGATCGACGCCGCAGAAGGCCAGCGGCGCTTTCTGCTCCTCCTGGGCGGGCTCGTCGCCTTCTCCGCGGGGGGCAGCCAGGTCGGCCTCGCCATCGGTCCGCTGTTGCCACTGCTCGATCCCCACGGCGTGCCGCTGTGGGCCGTGCTCCTGGGTGGCGGGCTGGGGCTGCTCGTGGGCTCCTGGACCGGCGCGCCCCGGATGATCAAGGCGATCTCGCAGGACTACTCCTCGCTCGGCCCGAACCGGTCGATCGCCGCGCTCATCCCCGCGTTCGCGATCGCCCAGACGGCGGTGCTCTTTGGCATCCCGGTGTCGTTCAACGAGATCATCGTCTCCTCGATCGTCGGTGCCGGGTACGGCGGCGGGGAGGGCGCCTCGCGGGCGAAGATGGGCTACACGGTCCTGGCGTGGGTACTCTCGCTCGTCCTCGCCATCGGACTCGGTTTCGGCATCTACGCCGGCGTGACCGCGATCCTCGGCGCGTGAGGGCTCACTCCGCGTCGTCGCCCACGCCCTCCAGCAGGGAGTCTCCCTCCTCTCCTTCCTCCGTCTCCCGTTTCTCCACCCGCGCCTCGAGGATCCGGGTGTTCTCGACGCGCTCGACCCGGATCGTCACGTCCTCGAACGTGATCTCCTCGCCGGCCTCGACGAGGCGGCCCGCACGGTTGAACACGAAGCCGGCGATCGTCTCGAACTCCTCGCCCTCTGGGATGTCGACGTCCAGTGCCTCGTTGACCTCCTCGATGTTGACCTCGCCCTGGACGACGACGGTGCGCTCGTCGACGCGCTCGATCGGCTCGTCCTCCTCGCCCTCCAGGATCTCGCCGACGATCTCTTCGACCATGTCCTCCATCGTGATCAGCCCCTCCGTCGTGCCGAACTCGTCGATCACGACCGCCATGTGGACCCGCTCCTCGCGCATCTCCTCCAAGAGCTCGTCGACGTTCTTGGACTCGGGGACGTGCAGCGTCGGGTGCATGACGTCACGGAGCGCGACGTCGTTCTCGCCGTAGTGGCCGTCACGAACGAGGTCCCGGATGTGGACGACCCCGATCACGTTGTCGAGGCTGCCCTCGTAGACGGGGATCCGCGCGTGACCGCTCTGGACGCAGGTGTCAAGCGCCTGGCTGACGCCGTCCTCGACGGCGACGGCGGTCATGTCCAGACGCGGGGTCATCACCTCCTTCGCGATCGTATTGTTGAAGCGGAAGATCCGCTGGAGCATCTGGTGTTCCTCCTCCTCGAGGACGCCCGCGCGCTCGCCGCTTTGGATCATGTCCTTGATCTCCGAGCGCGTGACGTAGGTGCTCCCGATGGTCGAGCGGCCGCCGGTGATGCGGTTGATCAGGTACGTCAGGTAGTAGAACAGCGTGATGAGCGGCCACAGCAACTTTCCGGCGATGCTCAGCGGGGGTGCGACCCGCCGGGCGTGTCGCTCCGTGTTCTCGACTGCGTAGGACTTGGGCGCGCTCTCGCCGAACAGCAAGACGAGCGACGTGATGCCGAACGACGAGACGAGGACCGCCGTCCCCGGTTCGAGGTAGAAGGCGACGATCGTCGTCGAGATCGAGGACATCGTGATGTTCACGAGGTTGTTCCCGACGAGGATCGTCACGAGCAGCCGGTGGGGATCCTCCTTCAGTGCCTTGACGATCGTCGCACCGCGCTGGCCCTCCTCGACCATCGCGTCGATCCGATGGTCCGCCAGCGAGAACATCGCGATCTCCGAGGAGGAGAAAAAGCCCGAGAGGACGATCAGGCACATGATCGCCCCGATCCCGAGCACCGTGATCGACGTCGTCGAAAGGTCCACGGCCGGCAGGGCCTGCACGACCGTCGCGAGGACGTAGGCGCTGTTCATCGAACCGGCACTTGCCACGGTACTGAAGTAAGTCTTGTTGACCGGGACGGGCGCTGCTGTCGGTGTTCCCCGGGTCGAGGGTGGGCGTGCCCGCTGGCGCCGACCCTGCACCTGGAGGTTCGACGGGCGCGCCGACCGATCCGCCCGATCCCACCAGGCCCAGTAGCACCGGTTCGCCGCTCAGGACCCCCGTCCGATCCGCCCGAGGTGCGTCTCTCGGAACGACTCCTGCTTGAGGCCGTACCCGATCGAGCGGTCGAACGCAACGTGGAACAGCCAGACGAGCCCGCCCTGGACCGCCAGCGTCTCGCCGGCGTACAGCCCGAGGCCGATCAACGCCAGCGGCCAGGCGTAGAGGTGCGCGAGATTGTACGTGAACGCGCCCACCGCGTCCCCAAGGAGGTAGCCGGCGGCCGCGACGTCGGGCGCGAAGAACAGGACCAGGAGGAGCAGGAGGCCGCCGCCTGCCCACCGGTAGCCGGCGAGGGCTGCGAGCGCGATCGCCACCGCCTCTGCGCGGAGGAACCACCGGGTGTCCATACCTCGTCTGGGAGAGCCCGTGGCAAAAAGGTGGGTAGCACCGCGGGACGGGCACCCGCGTTGGCGCCGGTCGCCGTGGTCGGCCGCCGAAGCGCTCCGGGCCGGCGGTGCGCCCTGTCCTCAGCGTGCCCGCTCGACCCGGTCGTTCGCTCGACGAGCGTCTCCCGACTCGCTCACTCCTCGTCGCCGGGGCGGTAGTTGGGCGCCTCGTCGGTGATCACGACGTCGTGGGCGTGGCTCTCGACCTGGCCGGCCGAGGAGACGCGCACGAACTCGGCCTCCTGCCTGAACTCGGGGATCGACGCCGCGCCGACGTAGCCCATGCCGGATTGCATCCCGCCGGTCAGCTGGTGGAGCTCGCTCTCGAGGGTACCCTTGTAGGGCGTCGCTGCCTCGACGCCCTCGGGCACGTACTCCTCCTCGTCTTCGGGCGCGTCCTTGAGGTAGCGGTTGTCGTCGGTGTCGCCGCCCTTCATTGCGCCGACCGACCCCATCCCGCGGTACTGCTTGTATCGCTTGCCGTTCATCGTGATGATCCGGCCGGGCGCCTCGTCGGTCCCGGCGAAGTAAGACCCCATCATCACCGCGTCCGCGCCGGCGGCGATCGCCTTGATCGCGTCGCCGGAGTAGCGGATCCCGCCGTCTGCGATCACGGGGACGTCGTGCTCGCTGGCGACGTCGGCGACCTGGGCGACGGCGGTGATCTGGGGCATGCCGGCGCCGGAGACGATCCGGGTCGTGCAAATCGAGCCTGGCCCGATGCCGACCTTGATCCCGTCGGCGAAGTCGACGAGCTCCCTGGCGGCCTCGCGCGTGCCGACGTTGCCGACGACGACGTCGGCGTCGACGCTCGCGGCGATGTCCCGGGCGCCCTCGATCACGTTGCGATTGTGGGCGTGGGCGGTGTCGATGAACAGCACGTCGGCGTCGGCGGCGTCCGCGCGCTCGGCGCGCTCTTCCTCGAACGGACCCACGGCGACGCCGACGCGGAGCCGGCCGCGGTCGTCGCGAACGGCGTCGGTGTGTTCGCGGCGCTGGAGGATCCCCTGCATCGTGATGAGTCCGATGAGGCGGTTCTCGTCGTCGACGATGGGAACGCGCTCGATCTTGTGTTCGTACATCAGCTCCAGGGCCTCGCGAGCCCCGACGTCCTCGCCGGCGGTGATGACCTCGTCGGTCATCGCCTCGCTGACCTCGTCGCGCTCGCCCACCTCGAGGTACGGCCGGACGTCCGTCGCGGAGATGATCCCGAGCACGCGGTTGTCGTCGTCGACGACCGGCGCGCCGGAGACGCCCTCCGCGTCCATCATCTGGTCGACCGAGCGGACGGTCTGCTCGGGCCGCGCTGTGACGACGTTCTCGCGGGCGATCACGAGTTCGTCGGCGGTCTTGACGTGCTGGACGTGCTCGACGGTCTCCTCGACGGTCATGTTCCTGTGGAGGACGCCGAGCCCGCCCTGGCGGGCAAGCTCCGTCGCGAGTTCGCCCTCCGTAACGGTGTCCATCGCTGCGGAGAGGACCGGCACCGTGAGCTCGACGTTGGTCGAGGCGCGCGTCGAGAGGTCGGCCTCGTCGGGTTCGACCGTGCTCTCCCCGGGGCGCAGGAGGACGTCGTCGAACGTGAGGGCCTCGGGGACACGCAGCTTCTCAGAAAACGGCTCCGTATCGGGAACGTCGTTCGCCATGTCAACGGTCTGCCGGCGCGGGGCAAAAGTGCAGCGATTCGGGCGCGGAGACGGCCGCGACGGCCACGCGAGCCATGGGATTCGGTGTCGTTTCTCCCGCTCTTCTCTCGCAGTCAGAGCCCCCGCCCCGCCGCCGGCAGGCTGCCACTCCCGCCGCCGGCAGACCGCCACTCCCGACGACGGCCCCTCGAGCTTCCGCCGAAGATCTGTCCTGGCTTCGTTCCCGATCTGCAGCGGCTCCAGAACGACCGTCGGCGCCTCCAGAAGGTTGAGGTTCCCGCCGGACGCGATCCCTCGCATGCCGAGGACGACGTGCGAAACGACCACGACGTGCGAGACGATCGAAGCGACGTTCTACCGGTACCTCTACGGCGAGTACGAGACGCTGCGGCTTGGGTGGTGGCTGTACGTCCACGCCGCGATCTTGCTGGCGACGATGCTGGCGGGCTACGCGGTCGCCCGGGGCCGCCCACTGCTGGTTGCGGCGTTGCTGCCGTTCCCGCTGTACTACGGCTATCGCCGGTACGAGGACGCGCGGCCGACGGAGTAACCGATCTGGGCAGTACGGCGGCCAGTCTGCACCGAGAGCAGTGGCAAGCACGACGGCAGTACCCAGGCCGCCCCCACAGGCGCCGCCAGCGCCCACGAACCGCACCCTTGAAACGACAGCGCTGGTTTCACTCGGCCAGCGATGGACACGGCACGCCTCCGGCGAGCGATCCGGGAGGACCCCTGGCTCGCCGCACTGCTGGCGGCCGCCGCTCTCCTGCTCTACCTCGGCATCTGGCGGGTCGATCCCCACCAGATGATCCCCGACGAGGTCGGGGCGGTAGCACAGCCGTTCACCCTGGTCGAGGGACGACCCGGCCTGACGACCTTCGAGAAGGGCGGGAACCTCCACATCTGGCTGCTGACGCTGATCTACGTTCCGGTCTTGCTCGGCATCGGGCTCTTCTGGATCGGGACCGGTCAGTTCGACCGGAACCTCGAGAACGCCCGGGAGCTGGCGCAGTACGAGGACGGCCAGCAGTGGGGCGTCGTCAACGAGGCCGTCGCCGACGCCTGGAACCTCCTCGTGACCAGCGGGCGCTTCGTCTCCGCGACGGCGGGACTGGCGGGCGTGCTGGCGGTCGTATTGCTCGGCCGGCGGCTCTACGGCCGCCCGGCGGGACTGCTGGCGGGCGCCACCCTGACCGTCAGTCTCGGGTTCACCCTCACCGCGAAGTACGCGACCGAGGACGTGCTCGCCGCCTCCCTGTTCGTCTGGACGCTCCTGTTCGTCGCGCGGTACTACGACTCCCGGGACCCGCGGCAGCTACTGCTGGCATCGGGGATAGCCGGGCTGACGATCTCCGCGAAGGCGACGACGGGCATCCTGGCGATCCCGATCGGCTACCTCGCGATCCGGCGGTACGAGCCCGACGAGCTGGTGACGTGGGCGGCCATCAGGGGGATCGCGCGCTACCCTGCAGCAGCGATCGCGGCGTACGTCGCGACGACGCCGTCGCTGTTGATCAACCCCGATCTCTACGTCGCGGAGCTCGCGCGCTACGGCTCCGTGCGCACCGGCCGGGCGACGTTCTACGCCCACCCCGATCCCGGCTACGTCGCCCACGTCGGGCATCTCGCGACGGCGCTCGGGGCGCCGCTGTTCGCGCTGGCGATCCTGGCGACGGTGGCGGCGATCGCGCTGACCGCGACCGACCGGCTGCATCGCTTCACCTGGATTCCCCTCGGCCTGGCGCTGTTGTACTACGGGATCATCTCCAGCTGGGGCAACGTCCAGTACAACCGCGCGCTCCTCCTGCTCCCGTTGCTCGCACTCTTCGTGGGCCTCGCAGCGGCCTGGGCCACCGACGTCGAGCGCCCGACGCTCCGGCGGGTCGCGGGGCCGGTCGTCGCGGCAGTCTTGCTCCTCTCGCTGTTCTACACCGCCACCGGTGCCGTCGCCTGGAGCACCTCCCGCGCGGACGCGACCGACTGGACCCACGACAACTTCGAAGAGGGCGCGGAGGTCACCGCACTCGGGCAGCGGACCTACCTCCCGGAGTTCCCGGAGCACGTGAACCTCTCCCGGACCGTCGTCGACCCGATGTACGACAAGCACAGCGACGAGCGCAAGGAGCGCGCGATGGCGAGGGTCCGGTGCAACCGCGCCGACCACCTCGTGCTGACGAGCTTCCACTACCAGCGGTACTTCGAGGACCCCTCGGTGGCGCCGAACGTCACCGCCCTCTACGAGTCGCTGCTCGCCGAGGAGGACTACCGGATCGTCGCGAGCTTCGGGCCCGACGACCCGAACCTCCGGGGCGACACCGACTCGCGGCTCCAGCGGGCGCTGCGCCTGGAGCCGCCGGCGCGCAACACGAACAACCCGCGAATTTTGATCATGGAGCGGACGGGCGAGCCCGTCGCCGACTGTCCGGGACTGGAGAGCTGAGCGGGGCACCGGGCAGGGAGGTCCGTCCGATCGGGTGCTAGCGCGGCGTCGGTCCCACCGACTGCAGAACGCCTCAGGAGCCGGGCGCCGCGGGGTCACGGTACTCGAACAGTTCCACGGACTCGTCTGTCTCGCCGGACCAGACGAGTCGGAACTCCGGGCCAACTGCACCCCGCTCGACCGTCAGCGTGTCGCCCGGCTCGACGATCCCCTCTCCGCCCGACACGAAGGAATGCTCCTCACCCGCTGCACCGCGGAGTTCGAGGTGCGATCCGTCGACCGAGTTCCCAGCTTCGTGCCGGAGGAGGTATCGCTCCGGCTCGGTCTCCACGCCCCAGGTCACCTGGGGCGGGAAGCTCCGATCCGGATCCATAGTGCTGCGGAGCGCGTCGAGCGGGGTTCGCGCAACCATGATCACCACGCGCTCGTCGATCGTCACCTCGATGGCATCGACGTCCTCGCTCGCCGCCGCCGCGGAGAAGCGCTGCCTGATGTCGCGGCGAGACGGGTCGGCTCCGGGGGCGACCACCGCAGCAGCGAGGCGATACAGGCCCTGCTCGTGGACGTCGAAGCCGTTTGCGCCCGCCCGTGCATCCTGGACGACCTGGCCCGCGCCGTAGTTCTGGAACAGGATCGCAGAACGGGCACCGACGTGCTCGGCCAGACGGCCGTAGGCCGGGGTGGTATCGTGGCGCCGCTCGACCTCCCCGGCCCCCGCATCGGCGTGGGCTCGGACGCGCTCTCGGTGGTTCGCGTCGTCCGCCCAGATCGCGGTCCCTGAGCGCACGGCGCACGTCCGCGGGCCGTCGAAGCGCTCGTACAGGTCGAAGTCGCGATAGCGACCGGCCGCCTCGTAGCCGCTGTCGAGCAGCGTCTCGCCGACTGCCTCCGGATCGACGGGGCCCTGGAGGACCACCGAATCGCCCGTAAGCAGTGCCAGATCGTATCCGCCGACCCCGATGCCGAGGTAGTCGACGATCGGGGTGAGGAAGGAGCGCGCCAGGCCCATCGGCCGGGGAAGGTGCTCGCTGCCGTCGCGGCCGGGCATGAACACCCAGGGAGCCCCGATCGATTCGATGCCGCGAACGCCGTCGGCCGGGATCCAGTCGCGGAACGACGACGAGCCGCCGGGTGGGAGATCGACGTCGCCGCCGTACGAGCGGCCGTCCAGCAGCGGTACGGCGGAGAGACACCCCGAGAGCGACGTCGCGGCGGCAATGGCGGCGCCCGACGCGCGGAGGATCGACCGGCGAGACGACTCGCGCTTGAGAGCAGTCTCGGGCGAGCGCCGGTGCATAGCCCACCGCTGGAGACGCACGCTAATGTAACCAGGGCACGGTGTCGCCGGGTCCGTGGACGATTCCTGGCCGTGGATGTCCGGGAAATCACCCGCCGACGGCGTAGTGGAGCACGACGCCGTCGTCGAGGCGCTCCACGGCGGTGAGTTCGAGTTCGGCGAACGCGTCGGAATCGACGAAGCCGTCGCCGTCGACGAGCGTCGGCGCCTCCCGTCCACCGATCACCGTCGGTCCGACGAACACCGACAGCTCGTCGACGACGCCGGCCTCGAAGCAGGAGAAGAGGAGTTCGCCACCGCCCTCGACGAGGACCGCGTCGATCCCGTGGTCCTCGAGGGCGTCGATTGCCGCGGGGAGGTCGACGCGCTCCTCGCCCGCGACGACGATCTCGGCGCCCGCGGCCTCCAGTCCGCGCCGGCGGTCGGCCGGCGCCGTCTCCGCGACCAGCACGTAGGTCCTCGCCGCGTCGTCGAGGATCCGGGCGTCGGTCGGCGTCCGGGCGCGGGAGTCCGCGACGACGCGAGCGGGATTGGCCGGGTCGCCGCGCTCGCGGCGGTCGGCCCGCAGGTCGGGGTCTTCGACGGTGAGGGAGGGATCGTCCGCCAGCACCGTCCCGATCCCGACCATCACGCCATCCGCGTCGGCGCGTAGCTCGTCGACGCGGGCGAAGTCCTCGGGTCCGCTGATGGCGACCTGCTCGCGACGGCGGGTCGAGAGCTTGCCGTCGGCGCTCATCGCGGCGTTGACGCGGACGTGCACGGCAGTGGGTTCGACGGCGGGCCGCAACGGCGTTTCGGTTGCACCCGAGACCGCTCCGGCTGGCGTTCGTCGGCCTCAGGCCGGCCCGACCCGGTAGAACGCCACGCCGTGGGGCTCGACGACGCTACCGATCTCGTCGCTGGTCGTCCAGCTCTCGTCGCTCCAGACGTCCTCGACGCGGTACTCGTCGGCCTCGGCTGCGAGGTCGATCTCCTCGACGTGGGTCTCGATCTCCACCTCGCGCTCGCCGCGGTTGAACAGGATGACGGCGGCTCCGCGGTCGGCGAGGGGCTTGCTCCAGACCTCGCGGTCGCCGTAGACGCGGTCGCGGGTGCCCTGGACGCCCAGGGGATCCTGGTCGATCGCGATGGCGTCCTCGTTGGTGAGGATGGCCTTCGTCGTCGCGTCCATCTCGCGGAGGTCGTTGCCGGCCATCAGCGGCGCGCTCCAGAGACACCAGAAGCTGAAGTGGGTGCGCTGCTCGACCTCGGGGAACTCCTCGGAGACGTCGAGGTCGTCGAGCTGGGCCTGCCCGGAGCCGGGGCCGTTGCCGACGTGGAGCATGTCCGGGTCGTTCCAGCCGTCGGGGCCGTTGGCCCTGGCGATCTGGGGATCGGCCATCTCGTCGACGATCTCGACGACGCCGAGACCGTAGGCATCGTCCTCGGTCGCGCGCCACTTCGGGAGGATGTCGCCCGTCGTCCGCCAGAGCTGGCCGCCAGCGTTCCGGGCCCACTCCCAGGGCTCGTTGTCGCCCCACTCGCAGATCGCGTAGACGATCTCTCGGTCGACCTCGGCGAGCGCCTCGCCCATCGCGGCGTAGCGATCGAGGGCGTCCCGCCCGCGGTGGTCCCCGCAGTTGTCGTACTTGAGGTAGTCGACGCCCCACTCGGCGAACTGCTCGGCGTGGAGCCGCTCGTTGCCGATGCTCGCGGGGTAGCCCGCGCACGTCTCCGTGCCCGCCGAGGAGTAGATGCCGAACTTGAGCCCGCGGTCGTGGACGTACTCGGCGAGGTCGGCGATGCCCGAGGGGAAGTCTTCCGGGTGCGGTTCGAAGCGCCCATCGTCGGCGAGGTCTTCGGCCATCCACGTGTCGTCGACGACGAGGAACTCGTAGCCGGCGTCCCGCATGCCCGTCTCCACGAGCATGTCCGCGGCGTCCTTGATCTTCGTCTCGTCGACGGCGATGCTGTACGCGTTCCAGGAGTTCCAGCCCATCGGCGGGGTCCGGCACTGGGGGACCGATCGGTCGCTCATGGTTGGGTTGCTCGCCGGCCGGCGCAAAACGGTTCCGACGCCGGGCGCCCCTGCCGGAGCGCGGGGATCTGTACTCGCCACCGGGTGAAGGTTTGGACGGGAGCAGTCTGGGTCGCTCTCCGCAGGTGATTGCGACGGGTCCCGCCAGCTCCGCGGGGTCTCCCACCGGGCGATTCCCGCGGGACTTTTGCTCGGCCGGCCCCGACCCGGTCCCGATGGAGGAGACGCCGACGGGCACCCCGGTCGGGGTCGACGACCCCTATTCCCACGTCGACCGCTGCGACCACTGCACCGACGAGGGGACCTGCCGGTTCGCCTTCGAGCGGTTCACCGACGACCCCGCCTTCGCCGAACAGCGCCGCGACGACGACTACCGATGCCCGGTGGTGAATCCCGAGGCCGATCGGGAGTGGGCGCCCGCGGACTGCCCGAACTTCCGGTCGACGACGGAGGGCAAGGAGTGCCGGCGCTGCGGCCTGGAGGAGCGCCGGATGGCCCACGACGACGACCGACCGCTGATCGAGGAGCACCACCTGTCCTACGCCGACGGCAGCGAGGCGCCCTCGGCCGAGAACGGCCACGAGATCACCGTCGCGCTCTGTCGCTGGTGTCACACCAAGGTCCACAAGTCCTGGGCCCGGATCGACGACGACGTATCGCCCGATCCCGAGGCGATCGCCGCGCGGGAACAGCGCCGCGGGAAGGAGTTCGAGGAGGCCAGTTTCGAGACCGCCGCGGAACGGTTCGGGGAGGACTGAGATCTGGACTTCTGCGATCACGGGCGCAACAGCCACCGCAACGGAAGCCCCCTCCCGCTCGCCGCAGCTAACTCGGTGCGCGCTTCGCTCGCTAGCGCTCGCTGCAGTGCTTCCGTCGGTACCTGCGGCGAGCGGTCGGCCCCTTCCGGAGCCCCACCCTGGATCCGAGTCAAATCTTGCGATACTGTCTGTGGTCTGGGGCGGCGCGTGCGGCGCTGACCTCGTGTCAGCGCGCACCGCGCGAGGGCTGAGCATCGCAGGCGACCGCAGGGAGCCGAGAAGCGCAGGCGGCTGGGGAGGACGAGGCCGTATGGGTGGTCATCGAAAGGGGCCGATCGCTGGGCGGACGTCGGGAAGCAAGCACTGGAGGCGAGCGATAGCGAGCCGAAGCGCGCAGCGACCGAGGTCCGTCCAGCGATCGGGGGCTTTCGGGGCGGCCTTCGTTGACTTCGTCGAGACCCTCGCCGGTGTTCACTCAGTTCGCACGGAGGATGTCGCCGACGCGGCGGGGCTCCCCGCGGAGCTCGGGCCCCTTCGCGACGATCTTGAGGACTTCGTGGTCGGTGACCTCCCAGTAGTCCTTCTGGATGGCGTCCTCGATGAGCTCCTTCTCCAGGCGGAACTCGGTGCCCTCGTAGACGACGTCGACGCCCTGCTCGTCGAAGGAAAGCGACGTCATACCACGCGATTCGCGCCGGGGACTCAAAAGCGCCCCGGCGTCGAGGTTCCGTCCCCTGTCCCACCGGGTACGACCGGCCGGCCCTGGGTTTTTGGCCCGAGCGCGCGGAGGTATTGCCATGCCGATCACCGACCACGTCGAGGGCATCGTCCACGAACCGACGCAGGTCGACGAGGACGGCGACGCCATCGACCTGACTGTCGCCGAGCTCTACGAGATCACAGCACCGGGCAGGGTCGACTTCGGCGGTGAGCCGAGCGAAGCGAGGCGAACGTCGTCGGACCAGCGGCCCGACGGTAGCGGGGAGCTCGAACCCGCCGAGCTCGAGCCGCACGATCGCGTCTGGCGGAACGAGGACGACGACTACCAGTGGTGGCACCTCGAGGCCGGCCAGTACCTCCTCGAGTACAACGAGTCCGTCGACGCGAGCGAGCAGCTGGTCCTCCAGCCCCGCGACGCCGTCTGCGAGCGCGGGGCGAGCCACCCGACGTTCCACGTCGAGGAGATCGAGCGCGTCCCGCTGTCGGTCGGCGGGGCGGGGATCCGGCTGAAGGAGAACGCGCGGGTGTCGCGGCTGCTGGCGCCGTGATTTCGGCAGTAATTAGCGATACAATACAGTAATTCTGCTGTAACCGGCGAAACACAGTTCGCCGCATTTCCGTGGCGTGTCTCGACGCCGACGCGCGGGTTTATGGCCACGCCCGCCCTCTCTTCGAGCATGGAAGAGACCGTCTTCGAATCCGAGCAGCGCATGTCCCGCGCAGAGATCGCCGAGTATCTTCGGGCCGTCGCGGAGTCCCTCGACCGCGGCGCGTCGATCACCCTCAGCGCCGGCGACCAGTCCGTGACGATGGAGCCGCCGGCAGAACCCACCTTCGAGGTGAAGGCCGAGCACGAGGGGCCACAGGGCGCGATGACCGAGCGATCGATCGAGTTCGAGCTGGAGTGGGACGAGAGCGAGGAGGGAGAATCGGCCGAGGGCGGTGAGCTGACGATCGAGTAGGACCGAGCCGTCCCGGCCACTGCACGGCCCCTTCCCGGCGATCCCGCCCCGCCCGAGCGGCACGGTCGCTGGCGCGCACATAGCAACCGTTAACGGCCCCCCACGGTTTCGGCGAGGTATGAAGGTACTCGTCACGGACCCGATCGCGGAGGAGGGCATCGCGACACTCCGCGAGGCCGGCCACGAGGTCGAGACGGCCTACGACGTGGAGGGCGACGCGCTGCTCGACGCCGTCGCGGACGCCCACGCGCTGATCGTCCGCTCGGGCACGGACGTCTCCGAGGCGGTCTTCGAGGCCGCCGAGGACCTGATCATCGTCGGCCGTGCGGGCATCGGCGTCGACAACATCGACGTGGACGCCGCGACCGACCACGGCGTCATCGTCGCGAACGCGCCGGACCCGAACGTGCGCGCGACCGCCGAGCACACGGTGGGGATGATCTTCGCCACGGCGCGCTCGATCCCCCAGTCCCACACCAGGCTCCAGGCCGGCGAGTGGGCGAAAAGCGACTATCTCGGGACCGAACTCAACGGCAAGACGCTGGGCGTCGTCGGTCTCGGGCGGGTCGGCCAGCAGGTCGCCAAGAAGTGCGAGGGGCTGGGCATGGACGTCGTCGCCTTCGACCCCTACATCTCTGCGGAGCGCGCCGAGCAACTCGGCGCCGAGCTGGTCGAGGACCTCGAGGCGTGCCTGGACGCGGCGGACTTCGCGACCGTCCACACGCCCCTGACTGCCGAGACCGAGGGGATGGTCGGGGAGGACGAACTCGCGCACCTCGAGGACGGCTTCCTGGTCAACTGCGCTCGCGGCGGGATCGTCCAGGAGGACGCGCTCGCGGCGGCCGTCGACGACGGGCCGATGGCGGGTGCCGCCATCGACGTCTACGAGGACGAGCCACTCGATCCCGACTCCCCGCTGCTCGACGTCGACGCAATCGTCACGACGCCCCACCTCGGCGCGAGTACGGCCGCCGCCCAGACCGGTGTCGCGACGCTCACGGCCGAGCAGGTGCTGGCGGCGTTCGCTGGCGAGCCGGTGCTCAACGCGCTGAACGCACCGTCCGTCGACGAGAGCGCCTTCCCGCGGATCGAGCCGTACCTCGACGTCGCCGACACCGCCGGCAAGATCGCCGCCCAGCTCTTCGACGGTCGCGTCGAAACCGTCGAGGTGCGCTACGAGGGCGACATCGCCGACGAGAACCTCGACCTCGTGACCGCCTCCGCGCTCAAGGGGGTCTTCGAGCCCCTCGAGTGGCAGGTCAACGCCGTCAACGCCCAGCAGGTCGCCGAGGATCGCGGCGTCGACGTCACCGAGTCCCGGTCCCACCAGACCGAGGACTTCCAGAGCCTGGTCCGCGTGACGGTGACGAACAACGGCGAGAGCATCAGCGTCGACGGCACGCTCTTCGCGGGCGAGGACCCGAGGATCGTCAGGATCGACGGGTTCCGCGTCGACGCGATCCCCTACGGCACGATGATGGTGGCTCGCAACCGCGACGTTCCGGGCGTCATCGGCATGATCGGGACCACGCTCGGCGAGCACGACGTCAACATTGCCGGGATGTTCAACGGCCGCGAGACGATCGGCGGCGAGGCGCTGACGGTGTACAACCTCGACGACCCCGTTCCCGAGGCCGTCCTCGAGGAACTCCTCGCGGACGAGCGCGTCACCGACGTCCGGGAGATCACCCTCGACGGCGCGGAGTAACCGGGCCGCCAGCGGATCACAGCGGCCCCGCCCTCGATCCCTCTTGCTCCCGCGAGCCTACCGTTCCAGCGAGCCTACCGCTCCAGCGACAGCTCCGCCCGAACGTCACCCGCCGACCGCGCCACTTCGACGGTGTACTCTCCGGGATCGACCGTCCAGCCGTCCGCGGGGTCGTAGCGCTGCAGCGCGAGGTCGTCGATGGGCACGCGGACTGACGCGACCTCGCCGGCCTCGATCCCGACGCTCGCGGCGCCGGCGAACTCCCGGACCGGCCGATCGACGCCCTCGACGGCCTGCGGCCGGACGTACACCTGCACGACCTCGCGGCCGTCGCGATCGCCGACGTTCGCGACGTCGACGGTGACGGCGTCGCCGTCGATCGCCGCGTCGCGGTAGGCGACGTCCGCGTAGGACTCGCCGTGGCCGAAGGGGTACGTCGGCGTCGCGTCGGTCGCGTCGAAGTGCCGGTAGCCGACGAAGACGCCCTCCTCGTAGTGGACGGTGCCCTCGACGCCGGGGAAGCGCCGCTCGTCACCGTCGGTCGGGTACGTGCCCTCCGGCGCGAACGTGACCGGGAGCCGTCCACCAGGGTCCTCGTCGCCGTAGAGGACCGCAGCCAGCGCGTGGCCGTGGGCCTGTCCGGGGTACCACTGCTCCAGGACTGCGGCGACGTCCTCGCGCCAGGGGACCTCGATCGGCCCGCTGGTGTTCAACGCCACGACTGTCCGGTCGTTGGCCGCAGCGACCGCCTCGATCAGCTCGTCCTGGCGGTCGGGGAGGCGGAGATCCTCGCGATCGGTGGCTTCGGAGGCGACGTCCCGGACGACCACCACCGCCACGTCCGCGTCGGCGGCCGCAGCGGCCGCGTCGTCGACGCTGTACTCCTCGCCGGGCTCGCTTCCGTGCCCGTCTTCTCCCTCCTCGCCCTCGTCGTCCCCGAAGTCGAACATCGAGAAGCCCTCGACCGGCGGGAGGCCGTGGGCGACGGTCACCGATCCCGCTGCCCGCTCCTCGATGCCCTCGATCGGGCTCGTCTCGACGACGGGCGTGGTCTCGGAGGATCCACCCCCGCCGAGCACCGCCTCGTCGACGTTCGGGCCGATCAGCGCGACGTCGTCGGCCTCGTCGAGCGGCAGCACGCCGTCGTTCTCGAGGAGTACCGAGCCCCGGATGGCCACCCGGCGAGCGAGTTCGCGGTGTGCCTCGGTGTCGACGGCCCCGTCGGCGCGGTCGTCGTCGAAGACGCCGACGTCCTCGGCGGCGGTCAGCACCCGCTGGGCCATGTCGAAGACGCGCTTCCGGGGAACCTCGCCGCGCTCGACGGCCCCGGGCAGCGCCTCCCGGAACCCCTCGACGCTCTCGGGGTCGGGCATCCCGCTGGCGAACTCCTCTGGAAAGTCGATGTCCGCCGGCGAGAACCCGCCGTCGCCGCCCTCGTCCTCACCGCCCTGCTCGCCGCCCGAGAGGAGCTCCAGCATGCTGACGCCCGGCATCTCGACGTCCATCCCGCCCGTGGCTGCCGGCGCCGCCTCGCGAGTCGCGAACCAGTCCGAGACGACGAACCCGGAGAATCCCCACTCCTCCTTGAGCACGTCCGTCAGCAGGCGGCGGTGCTCGGACATCGGCGTCCCGTCGAGGCCGTTGTAGGACGACATCACGGCCCCGGCGCCGGCATCGACCGTCGCCCGGAACGGCGCGAGGTACAGCTCGCGGAGCGCCCGCTCGCCGACGTCGACGTCGAGGGCCGCGCGGTCGGTCTCCTGGTTGTTCGCCACGTAGTGCTTGGGCGTCGCGACGACGTCCTGGGACTGGATCCCCTCGACGACGGCGGCCGCCGTCGACGCGGTCAGTACCGGATCCTCGCTGTAGTACTCGAAGTTCCGACCGTTGTGGGGTACCCGGATCACGTTGAGTCCCGGGGCCAGGAGCACGTCCTGGTCTTTGCCCCGCGTCTCGCGACCGAGGGCCGCGCCGTGCTCGCGGGCGAGGTCGGCGTCGAAGGCCGCCGAGACGGCCAGCGGGGCGGGGAACGCCGTCGAGGTCTCGCCGGGGATCCGCACGCCCAGCGGCCCGTCGACCAGTCGGATCGGCGGGACGTCCAGGCGCGGGACGCCCGCCAGGTAGCCCGTGGCTCGGGCCGTCGGGTCGCTCGTCCCCACTGTCAACTCGATGGCCTCCGCCAGCGTCAGTTCCTCGACGATCGCGGCGACGTCGGTGTCGGGTGACATTCGAACGGTCCCGCTTCGGGGGCCGGGGGTGTCAAAGCGCGGACCCCGGCAGTCTGGACGAGCAGCTTGGAGGTCTCGCGGAGCGAGGACCGTCTACCGAGCACCGTATATCGAGGACCGTCTCCCGGTGACCGATCGAGGGTCTGTGAGGGGATGCGAACGATGGGCACCCGGAGGGCTGCCCGCGCTGTGGCCGCGTGCCTACCAGCGCTCGGTGTCGGCGCTCCGGGCCTGGAGGATGGCCTCGTACTGCCGCCGAACCGTCTCGAGTTCGGCGTCCTTCCGCTCGAGTTCAGTTTCCAGCTCGCTGATACGACTGCGGAGTCGGTCGACGTCTTGCGACGCGTCGTCCCCCACGCTGGCGCCGGCCGCGTCGGGTGGATCGACACTCCCTCCGGTGCTTTCCCCGTCGTCTGTCGGTGCGGACATGACGAAGGGTCTCCACGGGCCGGCGACGCAAAAGGGTTTGTCAGACGACCGTCACACGGCCGATCCCGCTGGCGATTCGCCGGCTGCTTGCGGGGGTCGTTCGGCGGTGGTCGGGGGCGACTCGCGTCCAGGGGGAGCGGCGCGGCGAGAGGTGGAGGGATCGGACGAGCGTCGGGCACCTATTCGTCGAGATGTTCGAGGGCGCCTTCCGTGTTGCTGGGCACCGGTTCGGTGTCCGACCAGGCATCCGCCGTCTCGGGATCCTTCAGTAGGTGTCCAGTCGTCAGGAAAATCACCTTCATCGGGGCTCACGACGCTGCGCTCGCGGGCTCCACGCCGATGCCCTCCTCCGCCAGGTCGCGCTTGGCGTCGGTGATCGCCGCGTCGTCGACCGCGACGGCGGTCCCGCCGGTCTCGCGGATCCCCGGCAGCGCCTTCGGCGCGTTGACGGGGTTGCCGATCCGGATGGCGGTCGCGCGGGTCTCGACCTCGTCCCTGCGCTCGATCGTCGAAGCCTTGTTCTTCCTCTTCAAGTCCCGCATCAGACACTTTTTCCACCGCTTCCCGCACCATAGCTCGTGGCAGTCAACTGATCGCTGGGCGAAATCATTTGCTCTCTTTCACAGGCACGCCGCTAAGGTAGAAATCCTCCGCGAGCGGATGAACGTCTTTAATCGATGTTCGGTAGAGCGGTGAACGTTGCAAAATTAGTCATCTGAACAAGGCGCATTCTATGTCCTGTGTAGGATGGCTGCTTAGTCGTCGTGAACCGCTCAATCGTCTCGTCGCTCTCAATAACTTCATTTTAACGTTTACTCAACGGTTCGGTAGCCGACTCGAACGGCCACAATGCCACGGGCCGTAGCCCAGATCAGTCCAAGCAAACCGGCCGCACCGATGCCGAGTAAAGGAACATTTTGATTCTCAACCCCCCATGATAACGCGTCAACGAACAATACAGCGATAACGACACTGCTACCGAGTGCAGTCGCAAGCACCAATCCAATAAATAGTGACTCTCGTCTCCCACTGCCTCTACGGGTCCAGTCGTAGCCGAATAGCGACACACCACTCACGATGGTTGCTGCTGCGACGGAGAGTGGCAAAACGACAAGAGACAAGCTGGATACTGGAGAATTCGCGATGAGCTGGGAAGAGGGACGGGTGGCAGCATCAAACAAGATATAGAATAGTGGCAAGAATATCAGTACACCGCCCACGAATTCGCCCGTTTGCAGCAGTCTTGACCTCAATGGCGACTCTGAGCTAATTTGCATGACTCGCACTAGTGGAGTTTGACGCATAAAGTCACGGGCTCTTGGACGGCCTGGTCGAGGTCCTTGATGTTGACGCCGCGCTCGCAGAAGGGCGTGGGGACCCGCGCAATCATTCCCGTGGCGTCGTCTCTGATCACCGTGATTTCGGTGAACGAAGCCGTCATCGCTGCCACCTCCGCGGTACCGTGTGCTGTATACCTGATCTCTGGCGCTTAGACATTTAGCGTGAGCTACTAGGAACATGAGACTATATCCTTAGGCGCTGAACTCGCCGATGTCGAGCGTCCAAACACGCTCCAGAGAAGAGAACGGAGTGAACGCTCCAAATCGGCGCGTTATCGCAACAGATCGAGCAACCCGGAGTGACTGCCGTGCTCGTCGGAGCCGTCCTGGTACGTCTCGCGCTGGAGGATCGCCTCGTACTGGCGGCGAACGGCCTCGATCTTGGCGTCCTTGCGTTCGAGCTCCGTGTCTAGCTGGCTGACACGCGACCGGAGGCGACGGACTTCCTCGCCGTCGCCGACGTCGTCGGTGGCCTGTGCGGCGGCGGGCGGATCCCCGCACCCGCTGTCGGTTTGTCCGTCCTCTGGAGGTGCTGACATGGCGGAATCGGTTCAGGGGTCGCGTGGCCAAAAGGATTTATCAGACGGTCATCACACGACGGCTCCCGCGGGTGGTTTCGCTGCGCGGGGCGGTGTCGTTCCGGTCGCCGCAGGCTCCATTGCGGCGCCACTCTCGAGGGTCGGCTCTGGGCACTGACGAGGGTCGCGGGTCAGTCCTCGAGGTGCTCGAGGACGCCCTCGGTGGTGCCCGGCACCGGCTCCGGCTCCGCCCCCGCCTCCGCCGCTGCCTTCGGATCCTTCAGCAGGTGCCCGGTCGTCAGGCAGACGACCTCCTCCTCGTCGGCGACGACGCCGCGCTCGCGGAGCTCGCGCAGGCCCGCCAGCGACGCGGCGGAGGCGGGCTCGACGCCGATTCCCTCCTCGGCGAGGTCGCGCTGGGCGTCGGTGATCGCCTCGTCGTCGACCGCGACGGCGGTCCCGCCGGTCTCGCGGATCCCCGGCAGCGCCTTCGGCGCGTTGACGGGATTGCCGATACGGATGGCGGTTGCGCGGGTCTCGACCTCGTCCCAGCGCTCGATCTCGTCGGCGCCGTTCTCGATGGCCTCGACCATCGGCGCGGCGCCCGTCGCCTGGACGCCCGTGAGCTTCGGGACCTGCTCGGCGGTCAGCTCGCCGGCCTGCACGAGTTCGCGGAAGCACTTGTACAGCGCCGCGGTGTTGCCGGCGTTCCCGACGGGCAGGACGATCCGGTCGGGGTAGGAGCCCGTCCGCTCGTGGTGGGTCTCTAAGATCTCCAGGCCGATCGTCTTCTGGCCCTCGAGTCGGAACGGGTTCAGCGAGTTCAGCAGGTAGGCCTCGCCGCGGTGGGCGAGGTCCTGGACGATGTCGAGGCAGACGTCGAAGTTGCCACTCACCTCCAGGATCCGGGCGCCGTGGAGGCTCGCCTGCGCGACCTTCCCTGCGGCGACCTTTCCGGCCGGCAGGAGCACGAGCGTCTCCATGTCCGCCCGGGCGCCGTAGGCGGCGAGCGCCGCGGAGGTGTTGCCCGTCGAGGCGCAGGCGAGGCGCCCCACGCCGAGTTCCTGGGCGGCGCCGACGCCGACGGTCATCCCGCGGTCCTTGAACGAGCCGGTGCCGTTCATCCCCTCGTGCTTGATCTGGAGGGACGCGACCCCGACCTCCTCCTCGAGGCGCGGGACGGTGTACAGCGGCGTGTCGCCCTCCTCGATGGAGACGTGCTTGGGGACGGGCAGAGCGGCCTCGTAGCGCCAGACACCGCTGCCGGCGAACTGGTCGAAGGTGGGCGGGTCTGCGTAACGGACTTCTAGGAGACTGTCGCACTCCGGGCAGGTGTAGACGACGTCGTCGAAGGGCGCGAGGGTCTCCCCACACTCGATGCATGCCAGCCAGACGCCGTCCTCGGCCTCGGCCGGTGCGGCGTCCGTGGGCTCGGTCAGCGAGAGGCTCATTGGCGGAGCGACGGGGTCGGCGGGCAAAAGCGGGGTGGTTCGGGCATGGCGCAGTTGCGGTTCTCGTGTCTCAGCTTTCCGTAGAATGCTTGCTCCCTCTGTCGTTGCATCACCGCGCTCCGAAAGCCCCCGATCGCTACGACGATCTCGCTTGCTGCGCGCTTCCCTCGCTCGCGGCGCTCGCTCGGTCCAGTGCTTTCGTCGCGACATCGCCGTAGCGATCGGCCCCTTTCGATGACCACCCAAACGACCTCGTCCTCCCCAGCCGCCTGCGCTTCGCGGCTCCCTGCGGTCGCCTGCGATGCCTGAGACGCTACCCGTCTCAGACTTGCTGGACCTCCGGTCCAGCATCGCTCAGCCCTCGCGCGCCGCGGCGGCATGCACGCCGCCGCTCATCGCGCGCCACCTCAACCACCCCACACAGCTTGCCCCCGCTATCCACAGCCGGGTGGGGCTCCGGAAGGGGCCGACCGCTCGCGGGATGTACCGAAGCAAGCACCACAGCGTCAGCGAGGAGCGCAGCGAGGTAGATCCCGCGAGCGGGAGGGGGCTGTCGCGGCGAGAGCCGCGACGTCGGAAGATCTCCGATCTCCCGGAATCCGCGGGGTCTTCTGCGGCGTCTCAGCCACTCTCGATCTCGAGTTCTTCTATACACTTTTCTACCAGACCGCTATCGCACATGGCATGAGCATCCTCGTCGAGTACACCGTCCACTGCGACGCGCTCCCCCTGGTCGACGTCGCGGCCGCGGAGCCCGAGGCCACCATCTCGGTCTCCGTCGGCCAGCCCAACCAGGGCGGTCCGCCACCGTTCTCCGTGGTCGTCGGCGCGTCCGACCTCGATTCGGTCGAACAGACGCTCCGCGCCTCGCCGTTCGTCGCCGAGCAGGTTCGCCTCGGCGCCGACGCCGAGACCCGCCGGTACCGGATCGTCCCGGCGACGAGCATGGCCGAGCAACTCGGCGACGCAGTCGACGACGTCCAGCGCCTCCGGGACCTCGCCGGCACCGAGGCCCTCCTCGAACGCGCGGAAGTCACTCCCGACGGCTGGCGCCAGCGCCGTCGCTTCGCAGACCGGGAGGCCTTCGACGCCTACTGGTCGTTCTGGCGGGAGCAGGCGAGCGTCACGATCCACCGCATCGTGGAATCGGCGGGGGCGGACGACGCGGCGGGCGTCCCCAGCAACGGCCCGGGGCTCGGGAGCGACCTCTCGGATCCCCAGCGCGAGGCCCTCCTGGTGGCCTTCGAGCTGGGCTACTTCGAGGTGCCTCGTCGCGCGACGCTGGGGGACGTCGCCGCAGAACTCGAAATCTCGGCGCCGGCGTGCTCCGAGCGGCTGCGGCGGGCCCAGCGGTCGCTGATCGCGTCGTCGATCGCCGCGCCGGGGTCGGCGCTCGCGGAGCCCGCGGCCGAGATTTGATAAAGCGCCGTACGGTTTAGGGCAGGCCTCAGGGCCGGGCGCCCCGGACACGAAATCCCCACCATGCAAACGGTACAATCCGGCGACGGAACGGAGATCGCGTATCACACCACCGGGGAGAGCGAGGGGATCGTCCTCGTTCACGGCTCGACGGCCTCCCACCGGGCCTGGCTGCCGTTCCAGCCCCACCTCGCGGAAATCGGGGGCTTGGCCGCGATGGACCGGCGCGGTCGCGGCGCGAGCGACGATGGCACCGACTACTCCCTGGCGCGGGAGATCGACGACGTGACGGCCGTCCTCGAGGCAACCGAGGCCGATCGGCTCGTCGGCCACTCCTTCGGCGGGCTCTGTGCGCTGAACGCGGCCGAGCGGGCCGACACCGACCTCGAGAAGCTCGTCCTCTTCGAGCCGGCGATCCTCGTCGGCGAGTACCGCGAGTTCGACGCCGCAGACCGGATGGCGGCGCTGCTGGCCGAGGGCGACCGCGAGGCCGCGATGCGGCTCGCGTTCCGCGAGATGACGGGAGTCGAGGACGTCGAGTCCCTTCCGCACTGGCCACAGGTGATCGACCTCGCAGCGGTCACCCAGCGCGAGTTCGCCGCTGTCGAGGGCTACGAGCTGCCGGCGTCGCTCGCGGTCGAGGCCGAGACGCTCGTGCTGACCGCCGAACACAGCCCGGCGTTCCTCCGCGACGCCGCTCGCGAGGTCCACGACCGGCTGCCCGACAGTCGGCTCGTGGAGATCCACGATGTCGGACACACGGGTGCCGAGGCCCCCGGACGGACGATGGACCCGGTCGTGGAGTTCCTCGCCGGGTAACGCTCCCCTGGCATGGGTGATGTCCACCGGGCGTGTCTGCCCCGTTACGTCTCGGCCTCCAGGAGCAACTCCGCGGTGCCGCCCACGTGGCCGGCGATCTCGACCTCGACGGCGTCTGGTGATCCGGCTTCGGGATCGAAGGAGAGCCGCAGGAGCGCTCGGACGGCGGTGATCGCGTCCCCGCAGGGTTCGTCGGGCGCGGCGGTGCGCGCGACGCCGGCCTCGACCCGGGGCAGCCCGTTCTCGGCGACGGAGGGCTCGCCCTCGATCTCGAGCGCGTAGCAGGTCTGGCGGCCGTAGGCCTGGAGGTAGAGGAGTCGATCGCCGCTCTCGAAGTCCGTCGCGTCGACGAACGCCCGGACCGACGCCGCGCCGGAGCCCTCGACGTCCCCGAAGTGCTCCTCGGCCGCGGCGTTCGAGGCCAGGAAGAGCCCCCAGGCCTCCATGTTCGAGTACTGCTCGCTCGCGGGCCTGACGGCGTGCTCGCTGACCTCGTGGCCCGTCAGGACCGGGACGGAATCCCGGTCGCCGCCACCGTCGCCGCTCCCGCCCGATCCGCCGTCGTCGCCGTCACCGCCCCCGGACGCCTCGTCGCTCCCGTCGGACCCGCCGTCACCGTCGTCGCCACCGTCTGCAAGACAGCCTGCAGTCAGTACGGCCGCCGCGGCTGCCCCGTGGATAAATCGCCGTCGGGAGATGGTCATGGGTGGCCGTTCCTACGCGGCCGTCGCATGAATGCTTCGCGGTGGCGTAAAGACGCGCTTGTGTCTTCTCGCCGCCGGCGGAGTCACCTGCCGACTGCGAGCTGAGCGCTCTCGCAGACGGGACTGCACAGGCGCTTCGTCGCGGCGTTCGCCTCCGGGAGGGCCGCGAACTCGTCCCCGCAGTTGCGGCACTCGAAGGTCTCGAACTGGGGCATGGCGACTGGTTGGACCGCCGGCGGGAAAAACGTTGGAGTGGCTGGGCGGCGGGGCGACGCCGTCGTGCGATCTAATCGAAGCTCCCTCGCGTCCCGGACGGCTGGCTCCGGCCAGTGTAAATCACATTTCACGATACGAAATCGGGTGGGGCGGCGCGCGAACCGCATTCGACTTCCTCAGCCCCCGAGATGCCTCGTATTCCGGGCGCTGGCCGGGCCGGCCGACGCGGGGCCCATTCCACGTCGCGGGGTTCGGCACAAGGGATAAGTTCGACCAGTCTAATTCCGACGTACGAGTGACCTAACTCGTCTGTCGTCGTCTCCGTTTCCTCACTCATGGCTGGCTTCCTCGAGATCGTCGTGATCGCCGCGGTCGCCCAGCTGCTGGTCCTGCCCGGGGAGAAGGTGCAGTTCATCATCGCCGGCCTCGCGACGCGCTTTCACCCCCTGCTCGTCGTCGGGGCGGCGGGCAGCGCCTTCGCGGGCTGGACCGCCCTGGAGATCGCCTTCGGGGAGGCGATCCAGCGCGCCGTGCCGGCGCTCGTCCTGGATGGCTTCACCGCCGTGCTCTTTGCCCTGTTCGCCGTGTTGCTCGTCCGGTCGGCGCCACGCGACGGCGGGGCTGCCAGGCCCGAACGGACCGACGGCGGCGTCGCTGCGAGGGCCGCGCCCGCCGTCGACGGCGAGGTCTCGATCGGGCGCTTCTCGATCGGCGGCCGGATCGGGCAGTTCGCCTCGATCTTCGCGCTGATGGCTGCCGGCGAGTTCGGCGACAAGACCCAGCTGGTGACGATCGGCCTCGCGGTCCAGTACGGCGCGACCCCCGCGATCTGGATCGGCGAGATGCTCGTGATCGTGCCCGTGAGCCTCGCGAACGCCTACCTTTTCCACCACGTCGCTCACCGGATCGACCTCCGCACCGCGCACTTCGTCGGCGCGGGCATCTTCGCGTTCTTCGCGGCGGACACGGTCCTCTCGATCGCGACTGGCCTCTCGGTGTGGGAGACGGCCGTCGACACCATCGCCGAGGCAGTCCTGGTGGCGCTGTAGGCGTCGTCCGTCCTCGACCACTCGCTATCGCTATGGCGTGATCCCCCGAGAAGGAGCGAGTGGCGGCGGCCCGTCCCGGAGATGCCCCGCGGAGGGATCAGTCGTCGGCCGCCGGCGGCGCAGCGTCGACGCCCCCCGGCGCGGGCGGCTCGTGGGTCCCGAACTCGGGGTGGGTCTCCTCCATCCAGACGAACACCACGGCCGTCGAGAGGAACATCAAGAGGGCGGTCAGGTAGAACGCCGACTCGATGCTCGCGAACTCCATCGCCGCCCCGATGACGATCGCGCCGACCGCGTAGCCGGCGTCGCGCCACATCCGGTAGACGCCCATCCCCGCCGAGCGCCAGGAGGGGTGGGCGGCGTCGCTGGGGACCGTCATCAGGTTCGGGTACAACAGCGCCATCCCGATCCCGGAGACGCCGGCGAAGAGGGCCCAGGGCAGGTACCCCTCGACGAGGACCATCGCGAGCACGCCGCCGCCGGCGAGTGCCATCCCGACCACGACCGGCGGTCGACGGCCGATCCGGTCCGCGAGCCCGCCGGTCCCGATCTGCAGGAAGTACATGGCGCTGTGGACGCCGACGACGATGCCCACGGCCTCGATGCCGAGCCCCTGTGCGGTGAGATACAGCGGTACGGCGATCCAGAACAGCGTGTCGACGAAGTTCTCGACGTGGCCGGCCTGGGCCGCGGCGAAGAGCGTCCGGTCGCCGTAGGTCGCCCGCTTGACCACGGCGCCGAAGGAGAGGTCCGCGTCGACATGGTCGTCGTCGCCCTCCGCGCGGGCGTACTGCACGGTCTCCTTGATCAGGAATATCGAGATCAGCAGTGCCAGCACGACCACGATCGCCAGGAAGTAGAACGGTTCGGGCCGGAGACTGGTTCGCGCGGCGATCGCGCCGGTGATCCAGGCGCCCGCGGCGACGCCGGTGTAGCCGAAGGCCTCGTCGATCCCGACGGCGAGCCCGCGCTGGTGGGGCCCGGCGAGGTCGATCTTCGCGTTGATCGCCATGCTCCAGGTCAGCGCCTGGTTGACGCCCAGCAGCACGTTCCCGGCGGCGATCCAGGACCAGCTGGGCGCGTAGATCAGGACGATCGGCAGCGGCAGCGCGGTCAGCCAGCCGAGGACCAACACCGGCTTCCGGCCGTACTCCTCGCCCCACTTGCCGGCGTAGAGGTTCAGGATCGACTTGACGATCCCGAAGGAGACGACGAACGAGCCGATGACCAGCAGCGACGTGACCCCGAGGACCTCCTCCCCGAGCACCGGCACGACTGCCCGCTCGGAGCCGATCGTCAGGCCCGTCGCGAACACCAACAGGACGTGGAGGGAGAACTGGCCGAGGTGGGTCCGGATGCCCTGCTGGAGCTGTGTTGCAGAGCTCATGGATCACTCCGCGGCACAGCGGTTGGGGCCCAGCTCAAGGTCCCCGAGCTCGTCGTCGGGCACCGACTCCTGGCCGACGTTCGTCCGCTTGACGCGCTCGAAGTTCGGCGGGTGCTCGGGGACGTCGTTGGCGAGCGTCTCGACGAATTCCTCGCGGTCCCGGCGGAGGTCCTGGTTGCGCTCCAGGACGCCCTCGAGCGTCTCGACCACGGGTGCCTCGGGGGAGCCGGGGTCGTGGGCGGGCAGCACGAGGGTATCATCTGGCCACTCGAGCAGGCGCTGGAGGCTCTCGTAGAGCGTCGCGGCGTTGTCCTCGACGTCGGTGTCCTCGATGCCGGCCTCGACGCCGAGTTCGACGCGGCCGACGCTCTCGTGGAACAGCGTGTCGCCGGTGAGCAGCGCCTCGCCCCCGACGGCGAAGGTGACGCTGCCCTCGCTGTGGCCGGGCGTGTGGACGACCTCGACGTCGACGCCGCCGACCCCGATCGTATCGCCGTCCTCGATCGGCGCCGCGTCGACGGCCAGAGCGTCCGCCGGGTGCAGGTAGTAGGGGACGTCGTGCTCGTCGGCGAGGGCACGGCCGCCAGAGACGTGGTCGGCGTGGGCGTGCGTGTCGAAGACGCCGACGAGGTCGGCGTCGTGCTCGGCGAGGATGGCCTCGTACTCCTCGTGGTAGTGCGAGGGGTCGACGATCGCTGCCTCGCCCTCGGAGACCAGCACGTGGGAGAGACAGCCCTTGCCGGGCCGGGCGACTTGCAGGAGGGCGCCCTCGACGTCGGCGGGGACCGGAGCGTGGTCGTGGACGCGGCTCCAGCCCGAGAGGCCGTCTTCCAGCGTCGCCGCGTCGTAGCCGAGGCCCTCGAGGACCTCGGTCGCCGTGCCGGCGACGACGCCCTCCGCGCAGACGGTCACGATCTGCTCGTCCTGCGGGAGCGAAGCGAGGGACTCCCTGGCGGCGTCGGGATCCGCATCGAGGTCGTGGTAGACGTCGACGTTCTCGCTGCTGGGGACGTGCCAGTCCTCGAAGTCCTCTGGCGGTCGTACGTCGAGGACGAGCGGGCCGTCCCCCTCGTCCCGGAGCTGTGCTGCGAGGTCCTCCGGCGCGATCTCCGTCATCGGTGCCCCATCCTACCGCCACCGTCTCTATATAGGTGGTGCAGGACATGACCGGCACCCTTAATTCTCTCCCGCGGCAACGACTCGCCATGAGCCTCCACGAGGCGTCCTTCCGGGTCAGACACGAGTGCCCCTACCGGGAGATCTCCGAACGCCATCCCGAGGTCACGATCCGCGAGTGGTACCTCGACGACTGCCAGGTGGTCGAGGTCACCGCTCCGGAGCCACCGACCGAGGCGCTGCGCGAGGAGATCCACCAGCTCGGGGAGATCCTCCACGAGTCCGTCGACGAGAGCGGGCTCCACGTCGTCACGCAGTCCTGCCTGTGCTCGCTGGAGGACTCGATCGTCGAGCGCTTCGAGGCCCACAACTGTCTCTACCAGCCGCCGACGATCCACCGCCAGGGCTGGGAGCACTACACCGTCATCGCCTTCGACGAGGCCGACGTCCGGGCGCTGCTGGGCGACCTCGAGGCCGACCGCGACGTCGAGGTGCTCTCGAAGACCGCGATCGAGGAGCAGCCGGTCCCCCACAGCATGCTCGCGCCCGTCGACCAGCTCTTCGACGCCCTGACCGACCGCCAGCTCGCGGCACTGCACCTGGCGCTGGAGGAGGGGTACTACGAGCAGCCCCGCGGCACCTCGCTTCGCGACCTCGCGGATCGAACGGACGTCGCCCGCTCGACGTTCGAGGAGCACCTTCGCAAGGCCGAGAACAAGCTGCTGACGAACGCGGGACAGTTCCTCCGGCTCGTCACCGCCAGCGCCAGCGGAGACCCGCTGGGCGTCGAGTCCTCGCCGACCCCGGAGCAGCCGGCGGACGAACAGCCGGCGGACTGACGCGCACTCGCGGTCGGGAGAGCCGCCCCTCCCTCGACCGTTCCGGCGGGCAGCGGGCGGCCGACAGTCTCCCGCCGTTCACCCGATCGTGAGCACCTCGTCGGCCGCCTCGACGATCCGCAGACACTCGCCCATCGTCGAGTGCGGACGGAGATCCCCCGACTCGATGTCCCGGGAGTCCATGCAGGTCCCACAGGCGAAGAGCTCCCCGCCCTCGCGGTCGTACTTCACCATGACGCCGTGGGGGTTGAACTTCTCCGTCTGGACGTCCGGCGCCTCGACGCCGTCGCCGAGGAGGAACACCTCGACGGTGTGGTCCGCGTCGAGAGCGGTGTTCGCGAGGCGGAAGGCGTTCCAGATGCGCTCGGCGTCGTTCGTCTCGAGGATGATGCCCAGGTGCATACGCGAGTGTTCGCGGGAGCGCACTTGACTCGGCGCGGCGATTACTCGCGGGTGGGAACGCTGCACTCGAGCTATGGCGGCCCCCAACCCCGCTGGCATCGACGTCCGGCTCCCGGCAATCGCACTCCGTGCATCCCGGCGAAATCGGAGCAGTCCATGGCGTCCGCGTCGCGTTGGGGCTCGATCCGGTGCCGAGGCGGGCGGACGCTAAATCGCCGGAAACCATCGGTTAATTTATGTTCTGTGGACGTGACGTTGGTTCGAGCATCCCCCGTGATGACCACAGCTTCCGTGCCGTCAGACGACGATGGCGCCGACGGATCGCTCGAGGAGAGCGGCGCGTCGGCCGTTCCGTCGCAGATGCAGGCGTTCGTCCAGTCGAGGTATGGCGGGCCCGAGACGCTGGAACTCGGCACGATCGACGTGCCGGAACCGGACGCCGGCGAGGTACTCGTCCGCGTCCACGCCGCCAGCGCGAACCCCGCCGACTGGCACTTCATGCGCGGCGATCCGTACGTGATGCGCCTGGCCTCCGGGCTCCGGCGCCCATCGAATCCCGTGCGGGGGTTCGACCTCGCGGGCCCCGTCGCGGCCGTCGGCGACGGCGTGGACGCCCTCGCGCCCGGCGACGAGGTGTTCGGCTCGACCTACGGTGGGTCGGGGGACAACGGCGCGTTCGCGGAGTACGCGACCGTCGACGTCGAGAAGCTGGCCGCTCTGCCGGACAGCTGCACGTTCCAGGAGGCCGCGGGGATCCCGATGGTGGGTACCACCGCCCTCCAGGGGCTCCGCCAGGGTGGGGTCGAGGCGGGATCGAGCGTGCTGATCAACGGCGCGTCGGGCGGCGTCGGCACCATCGCCGTCCAGATCGCCGCCGGCCGCGGGGCAGCGGTGACCGGGGTCTGCAGTACGCGAAACCTCGATCTCGTCACCGGGCTCGGCGCCGACCACGTCGTCGACTACACCGAGGCGGACTTCGCCGCACTCGATCGGCGATACGACTGCGTCTTCGACCTGGTGGGCAATCGCTCGCTGTCGGCCCTGCGTCGAGCGCTCGCCGCCGACGGAACGCTCGTCGCCAGCGGCGGCGAGGGCGGCAGGTGGTTGGGCCCGTTCCCCACGCTCCTGCGCGGGGTCCTCACCGACCGGTTCGTCGGGCAGGAGCTCACCTGGCTCTTCGCCGAGACCACGGCAGCGGACCTCGAGGCGCTGGCAGCGCTCCTCGACGACGGAACGATCGAGCCAGTGATCGACCGCACCTACCCCTTCGAGGAGACGCCCGAGGCGATGACGTACCTCGAAACCGGTCACGCTCGCGGGAAGGTCGTCGTGGATGTTCTGGACGAGCGTCGGTGAGCGGCGTGTATTTTCCTCCGAGTCGAAGGGTCACTCGTCAACCGATCGTCCACCCTCTCCGTCGCTGTCGGTAGGCGTCCCGACCGGCGGAATCTCGAGACCGATCTCGCCGCGCTCGACGCTGGTGAGGCCATCGAGCCCCAGGACCCGACCCTCGCCATCGAGGATCTCGAGACCTTCGGCCGGATCTTCCGGGCGACGACCCTCGAACTCCTCGACTCGATCGTCGAGACCGAGCCGGCGAGCATCCGGGAGCTCGCGGACGCCGTCGATCGCCACCCGCCGGACGTGCTCGCGAACGTCCGCGAACTCGAAGACTACGGACTCCTCGAACTCGAAGAGGACGGCCGCGCCACGCGGCCTGTCGTGTGGTACGACGAGATCGACGTCGACATCCCGCTCGGCGAGCACTCGCGGGATCGGGCGGCCGTCTGATCTGGATCTCCCTCGAACGCCGGTTTCAGGCGATCTGACGGGAGATGTCGGCTGTGTAGCCATCGCTGCGATTCGGGCCTGCTCTGCTCGATGAATCCGATATCGCGATAGGAAATCTGGGCTGCCCGCGATTCCCGGGCGATCCGCGCCCATCGATTGTGCGGCGAAAGGATGGCGAGCGCTCGATGCCGTCCTCGCCGAACCTCCAGAGCGCAGCACTCAAGTGACGTTCCGCCGGTGTCTGACCCAATGAGAGACGTCATCCTCGTGTCTGCGGACTCCGTGCGCCACGATTTCCTCGACGCAATGGAGTACGTCTCCTCGACGCTCACCAACCACGAGGCGATCACCGGGGCTCACTACACCCGTCCGTCGCTGGCGAGCATCCTCACTGCCAACTACCAGAGCGCCGTCGAGTCCCGGGTGGTGACCCCGACCGTCGCCGAGGCGTTCGCCGACGCCGGCTACACGACCATCGGCCTCTCCTCCTCGCCCCACACCGACGCCCGCTTCGGCTTCGATCGGGGCTTCGACGTCTATCACCACTTCTCCGAGGCGGGCAACCGCGGCAACCCGATCCGGCAGTTCGCCTCGCAGTTCGACCTCATCCGGAAGGTGTACCACCGCTTCAAACCGCCGCATGCGAAGCTCTCCAATCGCCTGCCCGACGACGAACTGATCGACCACTCGATCGAGGCGTTCAACGACGAGTCCGTCCCGCGGTTCATGTGGCTGCACATGATGGGCACGCACCGACCCTACGGGCTCGGCGAGGACGCGGTGCCAAAGGACATCGACCGCAAGGCGCTGTTCAAGCCAGAGAAGCTCACGGACGCGGAGAAGGAGACGATCGAGGAGAAGTACCGCGCGACGCTCGAGCGGGCCGACGCCGAGATCGAGCGGCTCGTCGACTCGGTCGACAGCGAGGATCCGCTGGTCGTCTTCACCTCCGACCACGGCGACGAGTTCGGCGAGGAGGGCCACTGGTTCCACCAGCCCCAGCGCGGTCGCGTCGCCGACGCGCTGATCACCGTCCCCGCCGCCACGAACGACCTCTCCCTCGAGGAGCCCTGCTCGACGCTCGACATCGCTCCCTCGATCCTCGCCGACCAGGCCGGCCCCGACGCGGTCCCGGCCGAGTGGCACGGGAAGGACGTCCGGCCGACAGCCGAGGGCGGCTCGGGCGGCCGGAACCACGCGCTCACCATCGCGCCGTGGCACGGTTCCGCGACGCTGGCCTGGCAGGACTTCGAGACGAAGGTCGTGGCGAAAGACGCAGACGTCGCGCTGTCCCGTGACGGTCGCACCGTCGAGGCCGAGCGCTCCGAGGTCGACGAGGACCTCAAACAGCAGATGCGCGACCTCGGGTACGTCGAGTAATGGCCGACGACGGCGCGATCCTCAAGGGCTACCTCTCGGTGTTCGCGGGAGACCTCGGGCGCCTGTTGATCTTCGCGGCCTTCATCCCCCTGCTCGTGCGGACGGTCGGCGAGGGCGGCTTCGGCCGCTACGCGCTGGTGATGGCGATCTTCCTGCCGAGCCGGAAGGTGCTCAATATGGGCCTCTTCGAGGCGACGAAGACCTACGTCAGCCGCGAGGAGGGGGCGGAGCGGGACCGAGTGATCGCGACCTCCTTCGCGCTCCACGCGGGGATGCTCGTGGTCGGGATCCCGCTGCTGGCGGGGCTCTTTACGGTCGCTACCGACGGCTCGCTCCAGCTGGCCCTCTACCTGATGCTCGGCGCCGTCGTCGGCGAGCAGCTGTACTACTTCGGGCGCGGCGTGCTCCACGCCTACAAGCGCGAGGCGGTCGTCGAGCCGCTGATCCCGGTGCGGTCGGTGATCCTCGCGGTGGTGGGGTTGACCCTCGCCGCGGAGGGCTACGGCGTCCCCGGCGTCTTCGCGGGCTTCGCGACTGGATTTCTGTTGACCGGCGCGCTCTCGACCGGCCTCGCGTTCCGCGAGGCGAGGATCCTTCCGTCGCCGCGCCGGCTGGCCTTCGCCGTCTACGGTCGGCCGCTCCTTCGATTCGGCGTCCAGACGATGGCGCTCGTGTTGATGCTCACGAGCATGTTCAAAGTCGACATCCTGCTGGTGGGCTACTTCGAGAGCGACGTCGCGACGGGCCACTACCGCGCCGCGCTGCAGGTCTCGGAGTTCATGTGGGTGGTCTCCATCGCGATGGAGCAGGTGATGATCCAGTCGACGGCACGGCTGTGGGAGGAGGACGCGATCGGCGAGCTGACGGCCCTGACCGCCCGAATGCTGCGCTACGTCGTCGTCATTACCGCCCTGCTCGTCGCCGGCGTCTTCGTCCTCAGCGAGCAGTTCCTGACGCTGTACTTCGGCCCCGCCTACGAGGCCAGCGTCCTCCCGCTGCGAATCCTCCTGCCCGGCGTGCTGGGCTTCGCGATGGCCCGGGTGATCTGGCCGGTGCTGCAGGCCGGGGGCCACCTCCGGACGCTGTTGCTCGCGACGGGGACCGCCGTCGTGATCAACGTCGCCCTGAACCTCGCGCTGATCCCGATGATCGGCATCGCGGGCGCGGCGATCGGAACCTCCGTCGCCTACGGCTCGATGGCGGTGACGCACGTTCTCGCGGCTCGGACGGTGGATCTCCGGCCGACGAAGGGCCTCCCGATCCTCCGGATCGCCGCGCTCGGCGCGGCGACGATCGGGCTGCTGTGGGTGCTGGTGCCGCTGGGCCCGTGGTGGGTGGATCTCTTCGTGTTGCCCTGGATCGGGCTGGCGCTGTACGCCGCCGGGAGTCAGGTGCTGGGCGTGCTGACGGTGGGTGAGCTGCGTGAGCTCGTCGGGGAGTTCACACCGGCGGACTGAGCTCGTACTCGATGCCTCGAACCCTACCGCAGCTGCCCACGCGGAAGCCCCCTCCCGCTCGCCTCCGCTCGCTCACGGCTCGCTACGCTCGCCGCTCGCCGTTCGGAGGCGCTCCCTGCGGTCGCGCCTCCCGCGCGCTGCGCGCTTCGCTCGCTCCCTCCGGTCACTCGCTCCAGTGCTTGCCTCCTGAGCGGCCGCGACCGGTCGGCCCCTTCCAGTCCCGCCCGCCTGACGTTGGTCGAGTCCCACGGTACCCGGTGGAAGGCTGTGGCGCGCGCCGCGGGCCGTTTCATCGGCCCGCAAGCTGCGCGAGGGACGAGCACCGCAACGAGCGGAGTGAGTGAGGAGCGCAGTCGGCTGGGGAGGACGAGGCCGCTGTGGGGGGACTTCGAAAGGGGCCGATCGCTCGGCCGGCGTGAGGAAGCAAGCACCGCAGACCGACGGTCGAGGAGCACAGCGACTCAGGGCGGCCGAGCGATCGGGGGCTTTCGGAGGAGCGTTCGACCGATCGCCCTGCGTCAGCGACGTCCGGAATCTTACTCCATATAGCCCAGATCCGCCAGCATCTCCTCGGTTTCCTCGTCGACCTCCTGGCGCTCGATCTCGCCGAACTCCGCGAGCCAGGCGTCGAGGTCGTCGGCGAGGGCGCCGCGGCGCTGCCCCTTGTCGTCCGCGAGATCGTGGCGCTCCTCGGGATCGTCCTGGAGGTCGTACAGCTCCTCGATCTCTTCCTCGCGGTCCCGGATCAGCTTCCACTCCGGCGTTCGCGTGGCGACGGCGTCGCCGAACGTCGGGTAGGCCATCGTGAACAGCTGGCGGTCCTCCGCCGGGGTGTCGGCGTCCGTATCGGTGAAGATCGGCTCGCCCGCCGCGTCCAGGCCCTCCGCCCCGACCAGTTCGAGTAGCGTCGGCAGGAAGTCGATCGTGCGGACCTGCGTGTCGACCTGCTCGTCCGGCAGCGCCTCGTGGTCGAACGCCAATGGCACGTTGAGTTCCTCGTCGTAGAGCGTGCGGCCGTGGCCCTCGTAGCCGTGCTCGCCCAGCGCCTCGCCGTGGTCGCCGGTGAAGACGATCAGCGTCTCCTCGGCGATCCCGCGGGCCTCGAGTTCGGCCTGGAGCTCGCCGACGTGGTCGTCGACGCGCATCATCGCCGCGGTGTACTCGTCGTGCTCGTCGAGGAGATCGCGCGGTGCGTTCCGGGGCTCGTGGACGTCGAAGTAGTGGATCCAGCCGAAGAAGCCGGCCTCCTCGGCGTTGCTCTCGGCGGATTCCCGCGGCGCGACGTCGTCCAGACACGCCTTCGCGTCGTCGGTGACGCTCCGTGCCGACCGGCAGTGCAGGCTGATGAGGCCCAGGTCCCGCAGGAGGTTCTTGACCGTGTAGCGGCCGATGCCGAGGTTCTTCACCGCGCCGAAGACCGTGTTGAACGTCTTGGTGTCGTAGATCCGCGAGAGGATCGGGTAGAGGCGGCCGTAGGCCTGGCCGTCCTCGTAGCGGTCGAAGCCCCGATCGAGCTTCGAGTGGTCGGCGGCGAGGTGGTCGACGGACACGACGCCGAAGGTGTCCATCCCGGCGGCCTGGAAGCGCTCGCCGGCGGTGTCGTGGGCCTCGTCGAGCCCCCAGCCGTTCTCGACGACGCCGTGTGCGAAGGGGTACTTCGCAGTCATGAACGACGTCAGGCTCGGGTCCGTGGTGTTGGCGACCGTGTAGGCCTCCGTGAACTCCAATGCCCCGTCGTAGAGGTCCGCGCAGTTCGGGAACAGCCCGTCGTCGAGCCCGGCCTTGAACACGTCCTCGCGCAGGCAGTCCACGCTGACCAGCAGGACGTTCCGGATCTCGGTCATTATCCGCGGGTACCGGGAGTCCGGAGTTAACGGTGTCGTTCGTGGGTTGAACGTGATCGCTCCATTCGGAGTTCCAGGGGATTCGAGACCGCATGCCTCCGAAAGCCCCCGATCGCTCCGGTCGCGGGGCTCGCGGGTCGCTTCGCTCCCCGCTCGCACATTCGGAGGCGCTCCCTGCGGTCGCGCCTCCCGCTCGCTGCGCTCCTCGGCCTACGGCCTGCGGTGCTTACATCGCCCTGCTTCCCGGAGCGATCGGCCCCTTTCGAAGCCCCACCCGTACGCGACCTCGTCCTCCCCAGCCGCTTCCGCTGCTCGCCTCATTTCACTCGGCTGCGCTGCCTGAGACGCTACGCGTCTCAGACTTGCTGGACCTCCGGTCCAGCATCGCTCAGCCCTCGCGCGGAGCGGCGACGCCTTGCCTCGCTTCGCTCGGCGTCACCGCCGCCGCGTACCGCGCGCCGCCGCAAACCACCGGTTTCCGGCAGCCTCGACAGTCCACAGGTGGGCGGGACTCCGGAAGGGGCCGACCGGTCGTCGCGGTCTAACGACGCAAGCACCGGAGTGAGCGAAGCGAGCGAGGAGCGCAGCGAGTTAGACCCGACGAGCGGGAGGGGGCTTCCGTGGGCGGCAGCGGCTACGAAAATCCCAGAGCCAGCACAATCCTCGCATATAAGAGCAACATGGCTAAGTGAGGCGGGAGCGCAGCAGGCGACAATGGAGCCGGAGATGGAGGCTGGCGCGGCGGATCCACCGTCCACAGCCGCCGCAGACGCTGCGACGACAGCCACCGCGGATGGCGACGTCGTCACCTCGATCGTCCTCCCGGCGTACAACGAAGCGGGCAACCTCCGCCCGCTCGTCGAGGAGATCGTCGAGGTCGTCGACTCGGAGGCCATGGCCCCCTACCGGCCCGTCGAGATCCTGATCGTCGACGACGGCTCGACGGACGGCACCGCCGACGCGATCCGGGACCTCGCGGGGGACTACGACGCCGTCGCCGGGATCTTCCTCCGGCGGAACTTCGGCCAGAGCGCCGCGCTCTGTGCGGGCTTCGACTCCGCGGCCGGCGAGTACGTCGTCCCGCTGGACGCCGACGGGCAGAACAACCCGAACGACATCCCCAAACTCCTGGACCGGCTCACCGACGGCTACGACTGCGTCTCGGGCTGGCGACGGGACCGCGACGACCCGATCACGAAGACGATCCCCTCGGCGATTCAGACGAAACTCGCGCGCTACACCGGCCCCGACATCCACGACTTCGGCTGCACGCTGAAGGCCTACCGCAGCGAGGCCGTCGAGGAGCTGAACCTCCGCGGGGAGGGCCACCGCTACATCCCCGCGAAGCTCTACGATCGCGGCTACAAGATCACCGAGGAGCCCGTCGACCACCGTCCGCGGACCCACGGCTCGACGAAGTACGGCGCCGGCCGGCTGATCCGGGGGTTCGTCGACCTCGCGTTCAACGTCTTCTGGAACAAGTACTCGATGCGGCCGATGCACCTGATGGGCGGGCTCGGGCTCCTCCTGCTGGCGGCCGGCGGCGTCATCGGCAGTCACGCCGTCGTCATGAAGTACGTCTTCGGCGACTCGCTGCTCCCGCACCTCCCGCGGCTCATCCTCGCAGTTGCCCTGATCATCTTCGGCTTCCTGCTGTTGATGTTCGGGATCATGGCGGAGATGCTCACGAAGCTGCACTACCGCGAGGAGGCGCCCTACCGCATCGAGTCCGTCGAGCGCGGGGAGCCCGAGGAGTCCTCGCCGCGGGAGTGACCGTCCCGCTCGCCCGAACCACGGCCGTATAATAGGCTGCTCGGGAAAGGGAGGCCCACTGTGTCCGAGTCCGCGCCGGCTCCCGCCTCCGCCGGGGACACCTTCGCAGCCATCGACCAGCGACTCCCCGGTCCGATCACCGCCGGCCACGCCCTCTTCGCCGCCGTGATCGTCGTCTGGGCCGCGCTCTACCTCTACGGGCTGGGCGACCTCTCGTTGCGCGTCTGGGACGAGACCCGCTACGCCGAGCCCGCCCGGATCATGGCCGACGGCGGCAGCTGGCTCGATCCGACGATCCGCGTGCCGACCCACGACGAGGAACTCGGCGAGCAGCTCCGCCTGACCAAACCGCCACTGGGCTACTGGCTCCAGGCCCTCGCGATGACGGCCTTCGGCGTCACGGAGTTCGCCGCCCGCCTGCCCACCGCCCTCGCCACACTCGGCTGCGTGGGGGTCGTCTATCACGTCGCTGCGGTCACCTACGACCGGCGCGCCGCGTTCGCCGGCACCCTGGCCTTCCTGGCGTTCCCGGGGATGCTCCTGGGCAGCCACGGCGGCAAGGCCGCCAGCGTCGACCCCCTCCTCGCGCTCTTTGGCAGTCTGTTCGTCTGGTGGACCTGGCGGGGCCGCGAGGACCCCCGGCTCCTCCTCCCCGCGGGGATCGTCGCCGGCCTCGCGGTCATGGTGAAGGGGCTGGCCGCTGGCGTGTTCGTGATCGTCCTCCTGCCCGTCGGCCTGTGGTACCTCCGGGACTACCTCACCGGCTGGACGCTCGCCGCCGTCGCCAGCACCGTCCTCGTCGCGCTCCCCTGGCACCTCTACGCCTACCTCGAGCACGGCGACGCGTTCGTCGACGCCTACTTCCTCACGAGCGTCGGCCAGCGAGTCCAGGGCGAGGCGACGGAGCCGCCGGCCGAGCCGCTGGTGCCCTTCTTCAACTACCCCTGGCTCAAGGAGGCCGCCGGGACGCTCGTGCCGCCCTACCAGTACGCCCTGCCGATCTTCGGCACCGCTGTGGTCCTCGCGCTCGCGTTCGCCTGGTGGCGCCTCCGGGCGGACGGCCTCCGCCTCCGACCGGGGCGCAGCAACGGCCAGGGACTCCGCAGTCGCCTCCCGGCGGCCCCGGCCGACCGAACCGACCTGCTCCTCCTCGTCTGGTGGTTCCTCGCCGTCCCGCTGACGTTCGTCCTCGGCGGCGGCAACCACGCCTGGTACCTCCTGCCGATGTACGTCCCCGGCGGCGTGTTGCTTGGGCACCTCGTCGCCGGGGTCGCCGACGGCAGCTTCGGCGCGGCGTTCGATCGCGCGATCGCCGGGACCCGCTTCGGTGGCGAAGAGGCCGCCGAGGGATCGGTCGCCGCGGGGTCGGCGGGCGACGGAGCGACCGCCCCCGGAGCAGTAGTCGACGGCCCCCTGTCCGGGCTCCGCGAGCGTCTGCCCTCGCCCCGTGGGGTCCACAGCGCCGTGGGCCACCGGTGGGGCGAGGCCGCGGCCGGCGCCGTCTACCCCGCGACCTGTCTCCTGCTCGTCGTCCTGTTGCTCGCGACCTACGGCGCGCCGCTGCACGAGTCCTACAACGACGAGCAACGCGAGATCGGCACCGCGATCGCCGACGAGGTGCCCGCAGACGCGACGGTCTACGTCTGGCTGGGCGAGGACGGCGACACCCAGTCGATCATGACCGTCTCGTGGTACGCCGACCGGGCGCTGGAGCGGACGACGCCCGCGGCACTGGAGGGCGATCCCGGGATCCGCTACGCGATCGTACCCCACGGCGAGGCCGGGACGATCGACCGGCCCCACCGGGTCGTGATCGACGGTCCGGAGAACGACGTCACCGTGATCGCGTTCACGGACGCTGGCGGGTGAGAGCGGGCGAGGGGCACCGCCGGCGGGGCCTCCGTTCCGCCTACGATCGCCCGGCGGAGCCATAGAGCGGGCCCAGGGCGACCAGTCCGCCGCCCAACGCGCTCGCGTACAGTCCGAGTCCCACCTCGAGGTCGTAGGCGCTCCGGGGGAGCCCCCGCGGCGGATCCTCCAGCATCGCCCACGGATCCGCGATGTAGGCGACCGCGACGAGCGCGACGGCCAGGCCGGTCAGGCAGACGAAGACCCGGGATTTCCGCGACCACGGTTTGCCCTTGCCGACGACCAGCGCGACGCCGGCCACGATCGCGAGCCCGAGCGTCAGGATGCCGGCGCTGTCGATCCCGGCGTAGGTCTTGGACGCGGTCAGGAAGGACACGGTGAGCCAGGGCAGGAATGCACCGACCGCCGTCACCACGGCACCGCCAGCGGCGAGCTGTCTCCCCCGCGTCGCTGCCCTGCTCGGCGTCGCCTCGGCCGTTTCCTCGTCGTGGACCTCGGCGTCTTCCGCAATCGCCGTCGCCTGCTCCTCGACCCCGGTTCCCTCGACGTCCCCCGACTCGTCGTCGGTGCGACTCGCTGGCTCCCCAACGCCGACTTCTTCGTCGCCGCCCGACCCGACGCTCCCGACGCGTTCGCCACAGCTCGTACAGAACTCGTCCTCGGCTCGGACCTCCGCACCGCACGACGTGCAGTACGGCATTACGTGAACCTCGCGAAGCCTGCCACTACCATCTTTGGGCCGAGCGGCGGACTGCCCCCGGCCTCAGTGGGAGGGCTCCGCGCGGTCGGCAGGACGCTCACCCAGCGAATCGAGGACGACGTCTGCGATCGTCGCCGCGCCGTTCTCTCGGGCCTCCGGCCGCTCCAGGGTTCCGAGGTGGCCCAGCACGTCGTCGATCGACTGGGCGACGCCGAAGCCGGGCGTGCGGGAGAGCGCGGCCGCGACCCCGCGCTGCTCGGAGGTCTCGGGGAGCACCACGCAGGGCGTCCCGGCGACGGCGGACTCCATCACCGTCGAGTAGCCACTGCAGACGACGAGATCGGCGGCGCGGACGTAGGGCTGCAGCGACGGCTGGAGCTCCCAGTCCTCGCCCCCGACGAGCGTGGCCGCACGGCCCAGCTTCGCGAGTTCGTCGGCGAGTTCCGACTCGTCGACGGAGAACGCGCTCGGCACGACCAGGACGTCGACCTCCGGCAGCGCGTCGTCGTCTGGCGCCGCCGGGGCGATCGGTCCGACGGGGACCGCGGCCTCGATGTCCGGTGGTCCCTCCCAGACCTTCGGGAAGAGGAAGGCCTCCGCGGTGATGCCGGGGACGCGGTTCCGGATCCACGCGCTGGCCCGCTCGGGCACCGTCTCGTAGAACGCCGTGGGGTCGTGGGAGACGTAGACGTAGGGCTGGCGCGCGAGGCTCGCGGCGAAGCAGCCGGTGATGTCGTCGGTGAGGAAGACGTCGGGCTCGAGGTCTCGCAGCCAGCGAACGTAGGCACGGACGCGGGCCAGGAGGTTCGGGACGCCCTCGAGCACGACGCCCCCGCCGTCGCCCTGGTAGCCGCCGATGAAGTCGACGGTCGGGAGCGGGTGCTCCTCGTAGCCGTTGGCCTCGACGAAGCGCTCCCCCGGGCCGCCGCCGGCGATCTCGAACTCGCAGCCGGCGTCCGCGAGTCGCTCCGCCACGGCGAGCATCCGCGTGGCGTGACCGGCACCCTCGCAGTAGTGGCCGACTGCGACGGTGCTGGCGGTCTCGCCGCCGTCCGTCCGCATCGGGCTCACACTCTGGAGGGTGCCCCGGGGCTGGTATAAGTCTGTACACCTCGTCGGCGCCGGCACAGTAGCCGGAACACCCGGTCAGTCCTCGACTTCCCGCGGCCGACGCCGCGGCCCGGCGCTCCCGGGTCGTGGGTCGACGCTCGCAACACAACATTCATAAGCGTCCTGTCTGTTTGTCGGGCCAATGGCAACGCTGCCCGGGAGTCACCACTGTCGGGTCCCGGCCGGCACGACGCCGCGCGGGGACGACCGTCCCGCAGTTGCGGGTCCCGACGGGCTGGCCCCATGCCCAGAGTGCCGGCCTCCACGGAGGTGGTCCTGAGTGCACGTCGGCTTCTTCACGGACAGCTACTTCCCCGAGATCGACGGGGTGACCTACACCCTCGAACTCTGGCGCGACCGCCTGCGTGGGGCGGGCCACGAGGTCTCGGTGATCTATCCCGGCGCCGACTACGAGCCAGGCGCCGGCGAGTACCCCGTCCGCTCGCTCCCGAACCCATTCTACCAGGGCTACCGGATCCCGACGCTCCGTCGAACGTCGACGCTCCCGGACCTCGACGTCGTCCACTGCCACGGCCCCGGACCGATCGGGATGCTCGGGCGCTACTACGCCCGCAAGCACGACGTCCCCGCCGTCTACACCCACCACACGCCGATCGAGGAGTACTTCGACCAGGCCGTGGGCTCCGCGCGCCTCGGGGGTCTCCTCGGTCGCGTCTACGTCCCCTGGGAGAACGCGTTCCTCGACAGCTTCGACGTCGTCACCGCCTCCACGAGTCGGATCGACCGCGACGTCGAGCCTGTCGAACTCCCCGTGGGGATCGACACTGACTACTTCTCGCCGCGGGATCGACGGCCCCGCGACCTCTTTCCCGACGGCTGGCCGGCCGACCGCCCCGTGATCGGGTACAGCGGCCGGATCAGCAACGAGAAGAACGTCGCCGAGGTGCTACGCGTCGCGGAGGCGCTGCCGGAGTACCGCTTCGCCGTCGTCGGCGAGGGGCCCTATCGCGAGCGCATCGAGGCCGCGGCGCCGGAGAACGTCACCGTGCGGGATTTCCTCCCCCGCGAGGAGCTTCCACACTTCTACTCGGCGATCGACGCGTTCGTGACGGCCTCGACCGCGGACACGCTGGGGCTGTCGACGCTGGAGGCCAACGCCTGCGGGACGCCCGTAGTCGCCGCGGACGTCCCGCCCTTCGACGCCACGATCGGTCCCGAGAACGGCCGCCGGTTCCCCTTCGGCGACGTGGCGGCGATGGCCGAGGCCATCGAGACCACCCTCGAGCAGTCGCTGGACACCCGCGGCGCCGTCGAGCAGTACGCCGTCTCGCGCACACTCACACAGCTGCAGACGATCTACCGCGACGTCACCGCGGGTCCGGCGACCGAGACGCCGGCGACGTCGCCGGCCTCCTCCGTCGCCGGGACGGACTGAACTCCCCCGACCGCCATCGCCCGCCGAGTCCACGGCGAGCGCCCACCGGTACCCTGCTCCGGCCCCAACCGCGACCGGCACGGTTTTTCCCGCCGACCGGCAAGGTCGCCCGTGCAGGTCGTCGACTACGTGCGGACGGGCCACGACGGCGGGCCGGCGCTGTTGCTCGCCGACGAGGCGGGCGCCCTCGAGCGCCTCGCCCTCGAGCCCGGCACCGAGCTGGCCTACGGACTGGGGGAGCGTCGGTGTGCCGGCACGCTCGCCGACGGTCGCCACGAGCGCTGTGACGCCGAGGCGGCCCCCTACTGCCCCGCGCACACCCACACCTGGGTCTGCGCGCGGTGTACCGGCGAGTGTTTGAAGCCGGAGATGGACTGCCACGGCGAGCACGCGATCTACGTGGCGGCGTTCGCGCCCGACGTCCACAAGGTCGGCGTGACCTACCGCGATCGCCTGGAGACCCGTCTCCGCGAGCAGGGCGCCGACCGCGCTGCTCACGTCCGGACCGTCGCCAACGGGCGGATCGCCCGGGAGCTGGAGGCCGAGATCGCCGACCGGATCCCGGATCGCGTCCGGGTCCCGACGAAGATCGCCGGCCTCCATCTCGCGGTCGACGAGCCGGCCTTCCAGGCGACGCTCGAGGCCGACCTTCCGCCGGACTTCGCGGTCCAGGACACCTACGCGTTCGACTACGGCGTCGACCTCGCCGACGCCCCCGTCCCCGAGACGACCGCCAGGGGCACCGTCCACGCCGTCAAGGGCCGGATCCTCCTGCTGGCGGACAATGGCACCGTCTACGCCGTCGACATGCGGGATCTCCTGGGCTACGAGCTGACCGACGGCGGCGCCGAGGCGGGCCGGCAGGCGAGTTTCGGCGCGTTCTCGTAGGGGACAAGCGGGATGCGCCCCGCGCTACAACCACGCGGATATTCACAATATAGAGCCGAGTGTCTAGCAACTACACACAATCTTACCCCGATTTGTGACAGTGAAGTTAATAACTCTCCGAGGGTTAGCCTCGCTCGATGGAGTCACCGCCGTCGGGATCCGGCCCCGATCGCACCGGCACTGAGACTGCGACGTCGGCAGCCGAGGGAGCCCAGTCCCACGCCGAGTTGCGACTCTCCGTCCCCGAGATGGACTGTGCCTCGTGTGCGACGACGGTGACCTCGGCGATCACGGCCCTCGAGGGGATCGTCGACCACGAGACGCTGCCGACGACTGGCACGCTGAAGGTGACCTACGATCCCGCGGTCCTCACAACCAGCGACCTCGTGGCGGCCGTCGAGGCCGCCGGCTACGAGGTCGTCGACGCACCCGGTGGAGCCGACGGCGCCACCACTGGCGCCCCCGACGCGGCAGGCGCTGCCGACGGCTCGGCGGGCGGCGGGTCGACCCACGGGGCCGTCGAGTCCGAGGACGTCTGGACCAGCCCGCGAGCCGTGAAGACCTGGATCGCCGGCGTCGCACTCGCGGCGGGCCTGGCCCTCGAGTTCCTGGCCCCCGGCGCGAACGCGCTCGTCGCGACCGTCCTCGGCAGTCCCGTCCACGCGGCGGACGCCCTCTTCCTCTTTGCGGTCGCCGTCGGCGGGCAGGCGATCCTCCGTGGCGGCTACTACTCCGCCCGCCAGCGAAGCCTCGACATGGACTTCCTGATGTCGGCGGCGATCCTCGGCGCGCTCCTCGCGAGCCTGGGCTTCGGGGAGGCGCTGTACTTCGAGGCGGCGACGCTGGCCGTGCTCTTCTCGATCGCGGAGCTGCTCGAGCGGGCGTCGATGGAGCAGGCCCGATCATCGCTGGCGGAGCTCTTCGAACTCTCCCCCGACGAGGCGACCCTGCTCCGCGAGGACGGGACCGAGGAGACCGTCACCGTCGACGAACTCGCGATCGGGGACGTCGTCGCCGTCCGCCCCGGCGAACAGGTCCCCGCAGACGGCGAGGTCGTCGACGGCGAGAGCGCCCTCGACCAGTCCCCGATCACCGGCGAGAGCGTCCCCGTCGACAAGGCGCCCGGCGACGAGGTCTACGCCGGCACGATCAACGAGGGCGGCTACCTCGAGGTCGCCGTCACGGCCCGCGCGGCGGACACCACGCTCTCCCGGATCGTCGAACTCGTCGAGGACGCCCAGACCGAGCAGACCGAGCGCGAGCAGTTCGTCGAGCGTTTCGCCGACGTCTACACGCCCGCAGTCGTCGGCTTCGCCGTCCTCGTCACCCTCGCGACGCCGTTCGTCTTCGGCGTGGGCTGGCCGACGGCGGTCGTCTACGGCCTCACGCTGCTCGTCCTGGCCTGTCCCTGTGCCTTCGTCATCGCCACGCCGGTCTCGGTCGTCTCCGGGGTCACCAGCGCCGCCAAGCACGGCGTCCTCATCAAGGGCGGGCGCTACCTCGAGGCCGTCGGCGCCGTCGACACGGTCGCCTTCGACAAGACGGGGACGCTGACGAAGGGCGAGTTGACCGTCACCGACGTCGTGCCGCTCAACGGCAACACCGAGGCGGAGGTGTTGCGGTGTGCCCGCGGGATCGAGGAACGCAGCGAGCACCCGATCGGCGACGCGATCGTCGCGGAGGCCGGCGCGGCGGACGTCGGACAGATCGATCGCGAGGTCACCGACTTCGAGGCGGTCACCGGGAAGGGCGTCCGGGCGGACCTCGGCGGCGACCCCCACTTCGCCGGCAAGCCCGGCTACTTCGAGGACCTCGGCTTCGACCTCTCGCACGTCCACGCGACGACCGACGGCGGGGTATTGACCCGGACCGCCAGACAGCTCTGTGAGCGCAACAACTGTCTCGACCTGCTCTCCGAGACCGTCCCGGCGCTCCAGGCCGAGGGCAAGACCGTCGTCCTCGTCGGATCCGACGACGAACTCGAGGGCGTCATCGCCGTCGCCGACGAGGTGCGCCCCGAAGCCCGACGGACCATCGAGCGCCTCCACGATCTCGGCGTCGAGCGCACGGTGATGCTCACTGGCGACAACGCCCGCACCGCCCGGGCCATCGCCGAGCAGGTCGGCGTCGACGAGTTCCGCGCCGAGTTGCTCCCCGAGGAGAAAGTCGCTGCCGTCGAGGAGTTCGACGCCGCCACCGACGGCGGCGTCGCGATGGTCGGCGACGGCGTCAACGACGCGCCGGCGCTCGCGACCGCCAGCGTCGGCATCGCGATGGGCGCGGCCGGGACCGACACCGCCATCGAGACCGCCGACGTCGCCCTGATGGGCGACGACCTCTCCCGGCTGCCGTACCTCTATGACCTCTCCGGCCGCGCAACCGGCGTGATCCGGGAGAACGTCTACAGCAGCCTCGGCGTCAAGGCCGGACTCGCGCTGGCGGTGCCCTTCGGCTACGTGCCGATCTGGCTCGCCGTCCTCGCCGGGGACGCGGGGATGACCGTCGGCGTGACCGGTAACGCGATGCGGCTCTCGCGGGTTCGTCCGGAGGAGGGATCGGCGCCCGCGAACGGTGACACGGCAGCCCCCACGCCGGCCGACTGAGGAGCCACGATTCTACACTGCGCCAGGGACGGCCACGTTTCGTATCGCACTCTTCGGTTCATCCACTGCGGCGGCGTTCCATCCGCCGCCCGGCCGCCGTGATCTCGCTGCCTGGTGCACTCGCCCTCGACCGAGGCGACTGTCGGCGGAAGGAGTCGAATCGGTAGCCGATCGGGCACACGCCAGCTAGCTGCCCATCGGGGACAGCTCCGCGCAGCGCCGATCGGCCGTCCCCAGCTAGCGTCTCCACACTTCGTGCCCCGCCACCACCGGGACGTCGGCCCCGCGTGGCGGGACCGGCGTGATTCCCGCCGCGGTCGGGGTGTGGCCTCGCGAACGCTGGCGCTCGACCCCCGCTCGCCACACGCCGGCGCTTCCCCATATCCCGCCGCGACGCCGGCGTCGCGGCCGGGTTCACTGACGCCGTCGCCGACCATCGCGACGCCGCCGTCGCCCGTCGACAGCGAGCGCCGGGGTCCAGACGATCCCACATTGCAGCGTCGGGGACACCCCACCCTCGGAACCCCAGTGGGGTCTTCCGGGTCGCCGTCGTGAGGACCGGGCCGTCGATCACTGGGCGTCCCGCGGCGCACCGGACACCGGCCGCGGGATCCCCCGCTCCGTCGAGTCGGACCGATCGAGCCACCCCGGGTCGCCGCTCGTCGACGGCGTGGTGTCCAGGTCCCAGCGTCGCTGGGCCCAGTTGCGTTGCGGGCGGACGAGGCGGTGGTCGTGCGTGGCGGAAGTGGGGAGCGACGCGGTTACTTATATATTACACCGTATATCGCTATACCAAATCTGTCCTCCCCGGCCAGCGATCGACCCGCCCAGGCAGGTGCGCTGGCGACCGCTATTTCGTCGAAACCGTCAGAAGGCGGGCGGATACGTGGCCCGACCCGGCTCGCGATGGCGGGTCCCCTCCCCTCGGCCGCCCGTCGGGGATCCACAGCACAGGCCCTGGCCCCACCGTTATGGTCCGGGAGTGGGAATCGGGGGCATGGACGTCATCGAGAGCGACCTGCCCGGCGTGGGAAAGAAACACGAGGTCGAACTGGGCGACGGGCGCCGGCTCGTCGTCGTCACGCACAACACGGGCCAGCGGGAGCTCTACGTCAAAGCCGGGGAGCACGCCGACTCCGAGAAGCTCTTCGAACTCTCCGACCGCCTCGCACGGCTGGTCGGCACGATCCTCGAGGGCGCGTACTTCCAGCCCGTCCAGTCAGAGCACGTCGAGACCGTGCTCAGCGAAGGGACGCTCCTGGAGTGGTACGCCGTCGACGACGGCTCGCCGGTGGCCGGCGAGACCCTCGGCTCGGCTGGAATCGGACGGGAGACCGGAGCGACGGTCATCGCGATCCAGCGCGAGGACGAGGTGCTCTCGAGTCCCAGCTCCGACACCGAGATGAAGGCCGGTGACACGCTCGTGGTCGTCGGCGACCGGGAGAGCTGCGACGCCCTCGAGGCCATGCTCTCGGGGGGCGAGTAGATGGACGAGCGGCCCGCGGGCATCGTCCCTCCCGCGTGCCGCGGTCGCGGATCGGGGCGGCAGCGATCGGGAGATCGTGGGGTGACCCCGGGTGGCTGACCTGCTGACGATCGGCGTCCTCTTCTCGGCGATCGCGCTGGCGAGCATCGGGGCGGCGTGGCTCCGGACCTCCGTCATCCCCCTGTACATCGTCACCGGGATGGTGGTTTCCCCGGCGGTCGCGGGGGAGCTCGTCGTCGAGGGGTACGACGTCCCTGCGATCGCCGTCACGGAGTTCGTCGAGGTGGGTGCGGAGCTGGGGATCGTCTTCCTGCTGTTCTTCCTGGGACTGGAGTTCGACGTGCGCCGGCTCCTCGACCAGCGCGAGCAGATGACCCGGGCCGGGGTGATCGACCTCGCGATCAACGGCGGGATCGGCCTCCTGCTGGGGTATCTCCTCTTCGGGTCGGCGCTGGCCGCCTTCCTCGCCGCCGGGATGGTCTACATCTCCTCCTCGGCGATCATCACGAAGTCGCTGATCGACCTGGGCTGGATCGCGAACGACGAGGCAGCGCCGATGCTGGGCACGCTCGTCTTCGAGGACCTCGTGATCGCGGTGTACCTCGCGATCGCCGTCGCACTCGTCTCGGGCGGCGGCGACCCGGCGTCGATCGGTCTCTCGATCGTCGTGGCGCTGGCCTTCATCGGGGCCCTGCTCGTGCTCGTCGTCGTGGGCGCGCCCCTCTTCCAGGCGCTCCTGCAGAGCACCTCCAACGAGTACCTCGTTTTGCGCGTGGTCGGGGTGACCGTCTTCGTCGCTGGCCTCGCACTCGCGATCGGGGTGAGCGAGGCGGTTGCGGCCTTCTTCGTCGGGATGGGCTTTGCCAGCACCGGCCAGGTCGAACGGATCGAGCGCCTCCTCGAACCGGTGCGGGACGTCTTCGCTGCGGTCTTTTTCGTCTGGATCGGCCTCGAGACGGACCCACAACTCGTCGCCGGCGTCGCGGGCCTCGTCCTCGTCGCCGTCGTGGTCACGACGCCGACGAAGCTGGCCTCGGGTTTTCTGGGCGGACGCGCCTACGGTCTGGGCCCGCGACGCTCGATGCGCGTCGGCCTCGGACTCGTGACCCGCGGGGAGTTCACGTTGATCATCGCCGCCGTCGCGCTCCAGGGCGCCGGCGGGACGCTATCGCCGACGGTCGCGACGGACATCTCGGCGTTCGCGGTGGGCTACGTACTCGCGATGAGCGTGCTGGGGACGCTGTTGATGCAGTACTCCAGTCCCTTCGAGCGCCTGGCGGCCGCACGGTTCCCCTCGACGGCGCCCTGAGTGCCCGGGAGCTGGCAGTACAGCCCTGGCCGAGGTTGCCCGAGGACTCGGCGTCACCCTGGTCCTCGCAGTGCCCTCGACGTTTCCGTGCAGGCCGGCGCCATCGTCGGCCGGACGCTTTCGCCAGGGCCGAAGCGGCCTGTGGCTGCTGGTGTGTCGGGCTACACTTGAGAACCTATTCTTGTATCCGAAGATAGCTTCGATATCGGGGAGATATCCCGGAAACACTTCATAATCTACGGAACTCCCCGCCAGCCGAGCGCCCGTTTCTCGGGGTCGCCTGTCGGAGATGGGGCGGAGATTTCATATAGCGACATACGGTTCAATATTTCAATGCTCACCAGGTAGCGACCGCTCGTCGGCGACGGACACGCCGAACGGCGTGGGCTACTCCGGCCGCGTTCCCAGGGTCATCTCGACGACCTGCTCCTCGCCGTCTCGGACGACCGTGATCTCGATAGTGTCCCCTGGCACGGTCTCCAATGCCAGATACGTCGAGAGCTGGTGGCGGGTCCGAAGCTCCGTGCCGTCGATGGCGACGATGACGTCTCCGCCGACAGGGATCTGTCGCCCGCTCACGGACTCCGTTTCGGGAGCGGCCTGGAGGGTTCCCTCTGCGGGGCCGCCGGGGACCACGTGCGAGACCATCACGCCGCGGACCGTCTCCAGCCCGTTCAACTCGGCGACGCGCCGGTCGACCGGATAGGTCCTGATCCCGACCCAGGTGTGATCGACGTCGCCGTCCTCGATCAGCGCCGGGACGATCCAGCGGGTGATGGCCGCCGAGATCCCGAAGCCGATGTTCTCGGCGCCGCCGCTGTTGATCACCGCGACGACGTTTGCGTCCATGTCGACCAGTGGCCCGCCGCTGTTGCCGGGGTTGACCGACGCCGTCGTCTGGACGGCGTTCGGGATGGTGAAGCCCGTCGGCGCGGAGAGCGTCCGGTTCGTTCCGCTGACGATCCCCCGGGAGACCGAGGAGTCAAAGCCCAGCGGGTTGCCCAGGGCCATGACCTCCTGCCCGACCACTGGCCGTTCGTCGGCGAGTGGGAGCGGGGTCGCGTACTCGGGGCGATCGTCGACCTCGACGACGCCGAGATCGGTGTGGGGGTCCGTCGCGACGACCTCCGCGCCGGTCCAGTCGTTGTCCGCGTACTGGACGTCGATCGTCTCGGCGTTCTGGACCACGTGGTGGTTCGTGACCAGGTAGTCCCCGTCGTAGACGAACGCCGAGCCCTGGCCGCCCTGGGGCCCCTGGAGGGACTGGCCGCCGTAGACCTCTAGCAGCGCGACCGAGTCGATCGCCTCCCGGTAGACCTCGGTGTAGATCGTTCCCTCGGCCTGCTCCGGGGGCCGGGAACTGGCCCGCGTCCGACCGACGCCGCCGTCCTCGGAGGCCTCCGAGAACGGCTGGGCACAGCCGGCGACCGCGGTCGCGGCGCCGCCGGCGAGCGTCGCGAGCAGCTCCCGTCGCGTGACTCGATCCGGCACACGCCGGCGTATGGCGTGAACGCGGTTAAGCACACCGTCGGGGCCGGTCTCGGCCGTCGCCGTTCGATCCCTGCCATCGCGCTCCTTATCCGCGATCGGACCGAGGCGATCGGTATGAGCGACCTCGACCCCGAGACCTTCGACCAGCGCAAGTACGCCGAGGACTTCGCGAAGCTCCAGCGGGCGTACAAGAACGCCTTCGAGACGATGAACGACGCCTACGACTCCGAACTCGTCCACGCCATCGACCAGACGATCCTCGCGGAGAGCGAGCCGTTCTACGAGGGCGATGGCACGTTCAGGATCGAGCTGCCCGAGGACCCCCACGACCGGCTGGAGGGGGCACTCGTCGGCGAGGAGAAGCTCGAGGCGACCCTCGATCGATACGTCGAGGAACTCGAATCGGAGATCGCGCGGGTGTTCAACGTCCGGTAGGGTGCGACGGCGCGGCGACGAGCGAGCTCACCGACCGTCGTCCCCCCGCTCGGCGGCGTCTTCCACCCGCGCCGACACGATCGCCCGCCGCAGGCGGGGACCGAGCATCGTCGTGACCGCGGCGACGACGGCCATTCCGACGAACAGCACCAGCGGATCGAACGCCGTCCCACCCAGCAGGACGTACCCCTGATAGAGCACGCCGAAGGACAGCGCCCCGGCGACAGCCAACACCACGGCGAGTTTTCGTTCGGGGTCCATTCAGACCGCCGCAACCGCCTCGATCTCGACGCCCACGTCCTTCGGTAGCTCGTCGACGCCGACCGCCGACCGGGCCGGTGGCTCGCTGCCGAAGAAGTCGGCGTAGGTCTCGTTCATCGCCTCGAAGTCGTCGATGTCCTCGAGGAAGACGGTGACCTTGAGCACGTCGTTGGGCGAGGCACCGCCCTCGGCCAGCACGGCCAGGAGGTTCTCGAGGGCCTGCTCGGTCTGCTCGGCGATCGGCGCGTCGTCGAGGAGCTCCCCGTCGGGGGTCAGCGGAATCTGGCCGGCCGTGAACAGGAGGTCCTCGGTGGCGGTTCCCTGGCTGTAGGCTCCGACGGCCGCCGGTGCGTCGTCGGTCTCGATGATCCGCTTCATGGTCGAGACCTCGGCGGGTTCGGCCTTAACGCTGGCGCGGCGGCGGCTATCCCCGCGGCCCGGGCGGGTCAGGGCCCTCCGCGACGTCCCCGGGTCGCCACGCCTATGGTCGTCTCCGGTCAATGGCCGGTATGCGCGTCGAGTTCGATCGCGACACCTGCATCGGGATGTTCCAGTGCGTCGCGGAGTGGGAGGCCTTCCAGAAGGACGAGGACGCCGGGAAGGCGGTTCTCGTCGAGAGCGAGGAGACCGAGGACGACGTGTTCGTCCGGGAGGTGCCCGAGGACGCCGAGCTCGACGCGAAGTTCGCCGCGCGGGCCTGTCCGGTGGACGCGATCGCCATCTACGACGAGGAGGGCGAGCAACTCATCCCGTGATCCGCTCACGGACGCGGGGTGCGGTGCCGTCGGGGGAGCGGGACGGCCGCTCCCCACGCACCGACCGCTCGCCTCCACGTCCCGAAACGGTTGGTTTACCCATCGACCCCGCCACCCCCGTGGTGTGATCGATATACTCCTGGTTCTCGGGGTCGTCGCTGCGACGTTCGTCGGGTTCAACATCGGGGGTTCCTCGACGGGCGTCGCGTGGGGGCCGGCGGTCGGCGCGCGGATCGTCAACAAGACGGCAGCGGCGGCGTTGATGACGGTCTTCGTGTTTCTCGGTGGGTGGACCGTCGGTCGGAACGTCATCGAAACCCTCGGCGGGGACCTCGTCCCCGAGTCGGCGTTCACCCTCGAGGCGAGCATCGTCGTCCTCGGGTTCATCGGCCTCGGGATGCTCGTGGCGAACCTCTCGGGCGTCCCCGTGTCGACGTCGATGACGGCGGTCGGGTCGATCGCCGGCTTCGGGCTCGCGACCGGCGAGCTCGACCAGGCCGTCCTCGGCGGGATCGTCGTCTGGTGGATCCTCGCGCCGGTCACCGGCTTCTGGTGTGGTGGGATGGTCGGTCGCTACCTCTACCCCTGGCTCGACCGGAAGTTCGCGATCCAGCAAACGGAGGGACCGCTCGTCGTCTACGAGTGGTGGGGCCCGGTGCCACTCCCCCGGTACGGTCCCGGCACCACGCGACGGGAGCTCGTGAGCACGACGATCGTCTTCGCCATCGCGTGCTACATGGCGTTCAGCGCTGGCGCGAGCAACGTCGCCAACGCCGTCGCGCCGCTCGTCGGCGGTGGAGCGATCGGAGTGGACGCGGGTGTCCTGCTGGCGACCCTCGCGATCGGGCTCGGGGCGTTCACCATCGCGCGCCGGACGATGGAGTCCGTCGGCAACGACATCACCGCCCTGCCGCTGCTCGCCGCTGCGATCGTCATGGTGATCGCCTCGACGATCACGACGGTCGCGTCGTACCTCGGCGTGCCGCTCAGCCTCGCGATGGCGACAGTCATGACCATCGTCGGGCTCGGCTGGGGGCGCGCGACCCGCAGCGCGACCGCCAGGGAACTGGTCGCCGGCGGTGAGACGGAGATATCGGTCGACGCCATCGCCGCCGAGCCGCCGGAGGACGACCGGGGGATCGGGGAGGTGTCGCCCGAGGACCTTCGGCCCGCCACGGAGCTGTTCGACCCGGGGTCGGTCGTCCGCTTCGTCACCTTCTGGATCGTGGGCCCGAGCATGGCGACGCTGCTGACGTGGGCGGTGTTCGCCGCGGCGGTCTCCCTCGGCCTCGTCTGAGGGAGCCGGACGGTCGACTTTTCAAGGATCCGGATGTAGGGGTCATTGTGACCGACCTCCTCCTGGCCGTCGGGCTCGTCGTCGCCGTCTTCGTCGGGTACAACATCGGCGGCTCCACGACCGGCCCCGCCTTCGGGCCCGCCGTCGGTGCGGACGTCATCTCCAAGGCCGTCGCCGCGGCGCTCATGTCGGTCTTCTTCTTCCTGGGCGCGTGGACGATCGGCCGGCGCGTCGTCGATACCCTGGGCACCGAACTCGTCGGCGATCCCGGCGTCTTCACCCTCGAGGCGAGCATCGTCGTCCTCCTGTTCATCGGCCTGGCCCTGTTCGTCGGCAACTACGCCGGCGTCCCCGCCTCGACGTCGATGACGGCGGTCGGGTCGATTGCGGGGCTGGGCGTCGCCACCGGCGAACTCGAGTGGGCGGTGATGGGCGAGATCGTGACCTGGTGGATCGTCGCGCCCGTCGTCGGCTTCTGGGTCTCCGGCGTCATCGGGCGGTACGTCTACCCGACGCTCAACAGGTGGGTCGCCCTCCACAGCTCCGAGGGGCCGCTGATGGAACTCGATCGGTCGGGTGCCGTTCCGACGCCGACGCGGGGGCCCAACACCTCCGACAAGGAGCTGGCCGGCGCCTCCATCGTGATCGTGATCGGCTGCGTCATGGCCTTCTCCTCGGGGACCTCGAACGTCGCCAACGCGATCGCGCCGCTGGTCGGCAGCGGCGAACTGGCGATGAATCCCGGCATCGTCATCGGCTCCGTCGCCGTCGCCGTCGGTGCGTTCACGATCGCGCGCCGGACCCTGGACACGCTTGGCAACGACATCACGGACCTCCCGCTGACGGCGGCGATCGTCGTCGCGACCGTCAGCTCCGCGATCGTCGTCGCCCTGTCGCTGCTGGGCATCCCGGCGAGCTTCGTCGTGATCGCGACGATGTCGATCATCGGCCTGGGCTGGGGCCGCGCGACGCGGTCCGTGACCGTCCACGAGGTCCGCGCTGGCGAGGAGGCGCCCAACGTCTCCGTCGGCGCACTGGCGGCCGACGAACCCGGCGAGTCGCCGCCGGAGATGGGGGAGGAGGACCCTGCAGACATCCCCTCGGCCTCGGACCTCTTCGACCCGACGACCACTGGCCGAGTCGTCCTGATGCAGAACGTCGTCCCGCTGCTCTCGACGATCGGTGCCTACGCGACCTTCTCGGTGCTGTACGCGGTCTGGTGGTGAGCGCCGCGCGCGATTCCCCGACAACTCCCCCGCGGCGCAGCCCCGCGGGGGCGAGCCCTCAATCGTCCGCAGCGGCTGCGCCGCCGTGCCCGCCCTCGATTCTGAACGTCTCGATGTGCCGCCGGAGCTCGCGAGCCTCCCGCGTGAGCTCGCCGGCCTCCTCGGTCACCGTCGTCAGCGAACTCGTCTGCTCTTCGGCCGCGGCGGCGACCCGGCCGGTCTCCTCGTGGACCGCTTCGCTCAGCTCCGCGGCGTCTTCGACCATCGCGAGGACCTCCTCGGCGGACGCCGCCTGGCTCTGGGTGGCGGTCGTGATCTCCTGGACCCCGCTGTAGGTCTCCTCGGCGTAGCCCGCGATCTCGTCGAGGGCCTCGGCCGCCGCGTCGACCGTGTCGGTGTGCTCGGCGACCTCCGAGCGGGTCGCACGGACCTCCGCGGCGGTGGCCTCGCTTTGCTCCCGTAGCGATTCGACGAGCGACTCGATCTCCGCGGCCGACTCCCGCGTGTCGACCGACATCTCCTTGACCTCCTGCGCGACGGCCGCGAAGCCGGTCTCGGTGTCCTCGGCGGCCTCGCTCCGCGACGCCTCGATGTTGGCGTTGAGCGCGAGCATGTTCGTCTGCTCGGCGATCTCGCCGATCGACTCCGCGATCGCCTCGATCTGCTCGAAGTCCTCCTGCAGCGTCGCGAACTCCTCGACGGCGCGCTCGGCGCTCCGATCGAGGACGGTCATCGCGGCGGTGGCCGACTCGGCGGCGGTCCGGCCCCGCTCCCCGGTAGCCGCCGTTCGCTCGGCCAGTTCGGCGACCTCGTCGCTCTGGGCGGCGATCTCCTCGGTGGTCGCGGCGACGTCCTCCATGCGCTCGCGGACGTCGTCGAACGTCGCGTGCTGGCGCTCGGTGCGGTCGGCGATCGTCTGCATCGAGGCCGAGACCTGCTCGCTGGCGCTCTCGACCTCCTCGGCGCTGGCGGTGACCTGCTGGCCGTGCGCGGCGACGCGCTCGGCAAACTGCCGGATCTCGAGGAGCGTGTCGGTCATCTCCGCCGTCATCGCGTTGAACTCGCTGGCGATGCGCGCCATCGACTCGTTGTCCGGCCCCTCGCCCATCTCCGCCGTGAGGTCTCCCTCGGCGGCGGCCGCTGCGACCGTCGCGAACTCGTCGGCGGTCGCCTCGAGGCCGTCCGCCAGCTCGGCGAGTTCCGCGCGCCGCCGCTCGGCGTCGTCCCGCGCCGCCTCCGTCTCTGTGATCGACTCCCTGAGCGACGCCCGCATGCTGTCGAAGGCGTCGTAGAGCTGCCCGATCTCGTCGGTCCGGTCGCTCTCGAGGTCGACGTCGAGGTCGCCCGCCTCCATCGCTTCGGCGCTGGCGGCGAGGTCCCGGATCGACCGCGAGGTGTTCCGCCCGACGATCAGGCCCACGGCGACGAGCCCGGCCAGGGCCGCCAGCAACAGCGCCCCGACGCCACGGGAGACGCTGGTCTGGAGCGCGAACGCCTCCTCGCGGGGCAGGTGGGTCATGACCACCCAGTCGGTGCCGGCGACCGGCGCGTAGCCCATGCTCATCGTGCGCCCGTCCATGTCCATCTCGACGTAGCCGGTCTCGCCCGCCAGTCCGCGGCGGACGCCCGCGGACATGACGCGCTGTTCGTCCGCCGGGCCCATGTTCTGGGTGCCCAGCCGGTCGGTCTGGTGGCTCAGCACGATCGTCCCCTCGTCGTCGACGACGTGCGTGAAGGAGGCGTCGCTGCTCGCTGGCCGCTCGAGGGACGCGGAGACGGCCGTGAGGTTCGCGACCAGCACGACGGACTCGCCCGACTCGCTGCCGGCGAGGGCGGCGACCGCTGCGCCCTCGACCGCGGGGTCGTCGTAGGGATCGCTGAGGCTCCCCTCGCCTGCGGGGAGCGACCCCACCCACGCTGCGTCGTACGTCCGGCCGAGCGCACCCGCCTCACTGCTCGCGCGGACGGTCCCGTCCGGCGCGACGACGTGCGCGGCGACCACCCCTTCTGGCGCCCGATCGACGGCGGTCGCCAGGGAGCGGTCGGGCCGGTCGGCGTCGGCTGTCGTCGGCGCGTCGTCCTCGGCGAGCAGTCCGGCCTGGTCCTCCACTCCCTCGGCCCAGGTCCCCAGCGTCTCGGCCTGAAGCAGCGTCGAGCGCTCCATCCGATCGCGCGTGTCGTCGCTGACGGCCGCCGCCGTCTCGACGTAGATGAACGCCCCGATCCCCCCGATCACGACGAGCACCACCCCGAACAGCACCAGCAGCTTCAGCGCGAAGCTGGCCCTGATCCGTCGGAGCGGCGCCGCCAGCGTCGCCCGAACCATGGCCACGAGTCGACGCTGGATCGGGCATAACCGTTGTCCGAAATTCGACCGGAGTTCGTGCGAACTTCCGGGCCAGACGCCCCAGAACGGCAGAAACAGGGGATCGCCCACGCCGGCCCTGCCGGTCGCCGACTGCCACTACGGCCGGAGTGGCAACTCCCCGTGGCCGTTCTGGCGCATGAACTCGCGGTTGCGCTCGGGCCACTCCAGCAGCCGGTCTCTGAGCAGGCGCCCGTCCTCTGTCCGGGGATCGGGGCCGCCGAGTGCCGAGCTGATCCACAACAGCAGTCCGCCGCCGTACCCGACGACGACGCTCACGCCAGTGAGGATCGTGATCGAGACCACGAGCTGCCACGCTCGCGTCCGGAGCGGTTTGGGTGTCGCGTCGGTATCGGGTCCCTCGCCCGTGGGATCCTGCCTGGGTGCCATGACCTGTCGTGTGATCGTCGGAGACGGGGCCTCCTAAACGCTGGCGGGGCGTCCCAGGGCCAGCGACACCGACCCGCCCCTCAGACGCCCCAGATGCCCCAGATCCCGAGGACGGTCACGACGGCCAGCAGGAGCTGCAGCGGGCCGCCGACGCGGAGGTAGTCGGTGAAGCGATAGCCCCCGGGGCCGTAGACCATCAGGTTCGTCTGGTAGCCCATCGGCGTCATGAACGCCATCGAGGCGGCGAACGTCACGGCGATGGCGAACGCAAAGGGGTCCGATCCGGTCGCGACCGCGACGTCGACTGCCACCGGGATGAGCAACACCACCGATGCGTTGTTGCTCACGACGTTCGTCAGCCCGGCGGTCAGCAGGTAGAACACGCCCAGCAACAGGAGTGGCGTGAGCCCGCCGGCGGACTCCACGACGTGCCCCGCGATGAACGCCGCGGCACCGGTCTGCTCCATCGCGAGTCCCAGCGGGAGCAGCCCTGCGAGCAGGAAGATCACGTTCCAGTCGACGGCGTCGTAGAGCTCCCCGGGCTGGAGACAGCGGGTGACCACCATTCCGACGACGCCCGCGAGCGCCGCCAGCGCGATCGACGTGATTCCCAGCGCGGCGACGGCGACGACGCCCCCGAGGATGCCAAGCGCCAGTGGCAGCTTCTCCTTGCGGTACTCCGGCAGGTCGAACTCGCCGGCGACGACGAACTCCCGGTGTGCAGCGAGCTGGCGGACTGTCTCCTCGGAGGCCTGGACGAGCAGCGTGTCGCCGCCTCGAAGCTTCCGCTCGTCCATCCGTGCGTGGATCACCTTGCCGCCACGGCGGATCGCGAGCACGGAGGCGTCGTAGCGCTGGCGAAAGGCCAGCGTCTCGAGGGTCTCGCCGACGAGCCCGGAGTCCGGGGCGATCACGACCTCGACGAGCCGGTGGTCGTCGACCTCCTCGACCTCGTCTGCGTCGGCCGTGAGCTGCTCGTCCGTGACCGTCTCCGTGTCGGCCGCCGTCTCGGCCCGCTCCTCCGGCGAGTCGCCTTCGGCCTCCGCGTCGGGAGCCAGCTCCAGTCCCTCGTGTTCGATGATCGTCACCAGGCTCTCGCGGTCGGTACGGAGGACGAGCACGTCCCCACGTCGAATCACCTTCGTGGCGAGGGGCTCGCTGAAGGCGACGTCCGCCCGGACCAGCTGGACGATGTCGGCGTCGACGTCCAGCTCGCGGAGACTCTCCTCGACGGTCTGCCCGACCACCTCGGCGTCCTCCCGCACGAGCACCTCCGTGAGGTACTCCGTCATCCCGAACTCCTCGGTCAGGGGCTCGCGGGCCGCGATGCGCTCGGGGATCAGCCTGGGGGCGACGAAGAAGAGGTACAGCGAGCCCACCGCGAGGACCAACAGCCCCAGCGCCGTGAACTCGAACATCGAGAAGGGCTCGTACTGCGGGCCGAGCTGGTCGTAGACGTCGCTCGCGAGCAGGTTCGTCGACGTCCCGATCAGGGTCAGCGTGCCGCCCATCATCGCCGCGAAGGACAGCGGCATCAGGAGCTTCGAGGGCGACGTGCCGGTGCGATTGGCAAGCTCGTCGACCATCGGGATCATCACCGCGACGACGGGCGTGTTGTTGACGAACCCGGCCGAGCCGCCGGCGAGCCCGAGCACGGCCACGAGCTGTCGGAACGGGTCGTCCCCGTAGCGGTCGGCGATCGCGTGGCCGATCACGCTCACGAGGCCGGTACGGCGGATCCCCTCGCTGAGAACGAACATCGCGAGCACGGCGATCGTCGCGGGGCTGGAGAAGCCCGAGAGCCCCTCCTGGAGCGTCAGTTCGGTCCAGTCGCCGAACGCCACGAGCGCAACCAGGACGCCGATCGCCGTGACGTCGATCGGGATCGGCTCCCAGACGAACAGCACGAGCGCGACGAACACGATCCCGAAGACGACGAGCATCCCGGTGGTGAGCTCCGGAGGCTCGGCCGTCGCCTGGAGCGCTCCGGCCCGGGAGAGGGTCCCACCGACGCCGTCGAGCAGCGTGGAGCCGGCGGGCAGCGCCATGGGGCCTCACTCGGCGGTGTGCGCAAAAATCCCTCGCTTGCCAGCGCCTCGGCGGGCGTCGCGGGGACGCTCAAGCGCACCCCGCGGCGCCCCCAACGCCCGACCCCCGCCTCACTCGGGGTCCAGGTACCGAACGAACCCCGTCTTCTCCTCGCGGTCGAACCCACAGTCCTCGTAGAACCCGAGGACCGATTCCGCGTCCCGCCCCGTCAGCAACATCACCTTGTAGCAGCCCGCCGCCTCGGCGACCGCGAAGCCGTGCTCGACCGCCATCGTTCCGTAGCCCTCGCCGCGGTAGTCCTCGTGAGTCACGACGTTCTCCATGATCGCCCAGGGCCGCGCGTCGTGGGTGAGATTGGGCGTCACGGAGACGATGCAGGTCGCGACGAGCCGGCCGTCCGCCTCGACGCCGACGAGCGTCACCGAGTCGTCCTCGCGGATCCGTTCGAACTGCTCGCGGACCGCTTCGTCCGCCGGGTCGATGTCCTCGCCGCTGGCGCTGAGCATCTCGTAGAGCCGGGTGAGCTCGGCGAGTTCGTCATCGCGGACGGATCTGGCCGTGGGCATTCTGTCCTCTGTCGAACGTCGAGGCGCCAGCGCAAAGTGCGTTCTCACCTGCTCCCCTGGAAGGATACCGCGAGCGACCGGAGGGAGCGAGCGGTTTCACCGAGGGACGCGGTGCGTCCCTCGAGCCCTCGTTCGCTCGCGATGCTCGCTCACGAGGACACCGGCGGCGAGCGGAGCGAGCCGCCGGCCTTTTTTGGTGGAGATTTTTTGGAGGAGGGTTCCACAGCGCGCCGCGGAGCGGCGCGCGAGGAAACCCTCCTCGAAAAAAGGTCCTATTGGAACCCAATCCGACTTCCCCGCCGCCCGCGGCCCGGATCGGCACTGCCGCCACGGAACTCCTCCTCGACGCCCTCGTAGTACTCCAGCAGGTCCTCGGTGATCGTCGGCCGCACGGACTCCATGCCCGAGCGGAAGTGCTTCATCTGGACCTCCTCGGCCTCGTCGTCGTCGCGCAGCGCCTCGATGGCGGCCTCGCGGGCGATGGTCTCGAGGTCCGAGCCGACGTAGCCGTCGGTGCGCTCGGCGATCTCCCGGAGGCTGACGTCCGCGGCGAGCGGCGTGTCGTCGGTGTGGATCCGGAGGATCTGCTCGCGGCCCTCCTGGTCGGGCTGGCCGACCATCACGAGGCGGTCGAAGCGCCCCGAGCGGATGAGCGCGGGGTCGATCATGTCCGGGCGGTTGGTGGCGCCGATGACCATCACGTGCTCCATCTCCTCGAGGCCGTCCAGCTCCGTCAGCAGCTGGTTGACGACCCGCTCGGAGACGTTGCTCCCCATCTCCTGGCTCCTGCTGGGCGCCAGCGAGTCCAGCTCGTCGAAGAACACGACGGTGGGTGCGACCTGGCGGGCCTTCCGGAACGTCTGGCGGATCGCCTTCTCGCTCTCCCCGACCCACTTGCTGAGCAGCTGCGGGCCGCGCACCGAGATGAAGTTCGCGTTCGTCTCGTTGGCGACGGCTTTCGCCATCAGCGTCTTCCCGGTTCCGGGCGGACCGTAGAGCAGGATTCCCTTCGGCGGCTCGATGCCGAGGCGACTGAAGCGCTCGGGGTCGCGCATCGGCCACTCGACGGACTCCTCGATGTCGCGCTTGGCCTCCTCGAGCCCGCCGACGTCGTCCCACGTGACCTTCGGGAGTTCGACGAGCACCTCCCGCATGGCGGAGGGTTCGACCTCGGAGAGCGCGCCCCGGAAGTCGTCCCGTTTGACGATCATCCGGTCGATGAGGCTCGGCGGGATGTCCTCCTCGTCGAGGTCGATCTCGGGGAGGTACCGCCGCAGCGCCTTCATCGCGGCCTCCTTCGTGAGGCTCTCGATGTCGGCGCCGACGAAGCCGTGGGTCTCGTCGGCGAGGTGGCCCAGGTCGACGTCGTCGGAGAGGGGCATGCCGCGGGTGTGGATCTGGAGGATCTCCTCGCGGCCGGTCTCGTCGGGGACGCCGATCTCGATCTCGCGGTCGAAGCGACCCGGCCGCCGGAGCGCGGGGTCGACCGAGTCGACGCGGTTCGTCGCCGCGATGACGATGACCTGCCCCCTCGATTCGAGGCCGTCCATCATCGTCAGCAGCTGGGCGACGACGCGGCGTTCGACCTCGCCGGTGACGTCCTCGCGCTTGGGCGCGATCGAGTCGAGTTCGTCGATGAAGATGATCGAGGGGGACTCCTCCGTCGCGTCCTCGAAGATCTCGCGGAGCTGTTGCTCCGATTCGCCGTAGTACTTCGAGATGATCTCCGGCCCCGCGATGGAGAAGAAGGAGGCGGAGGTCTCGTTGGCGACGGCCTTGGCGAGGAGGGTCTTGCCGGTCCCGGGCGGGCCGTGCAGGAGGACGCCCTGGGGCGGCTCGATCCCCAGCTTCTTGAAGATCTGGGGATGTTTCATCGGCAGCTCGACCATCTCCCGGACGCGCTGGATCTCCCCGGAGAGGCCGCCGATGTCCTCGTAGGTGATGCCGCCGCCGGTCTTCTCGAAGCCGGAGATGGGCTCCTCGCGGAGCTCGACGTCGGTGTCCTCGGTGACGAGGACGACGCCCTCGGGCTCCGTCTCGACGGCGATGAGGGGGATCGCCTGGCCGGGCGAGCGCATGAAGGGATGGTTCGTCGAGGACATCACGGGGACGATGTCGCGCTCGACGACCGGGCGCTTGAGGATCTGGCGCTTGACCATGCCCGCGGCGTCGGAGCCGAACTGCACCGACGCCTCCTCGGGCGGCGCGAGCACGAGCGAGTCGGCCTTCGTCGCCTCCGCCTTCCGGATCTCGACGCGCTCGCCGATCCCCACGTCGGCGTTCTGGCGCGTGAAGCCGTCGATGCGGACGGTGTCGGTGTTCCAGTCCTGGCGGTCGGCCCGCCAGACTTTCGCCGCCGTCGAGTCGGCGCCCTCGATCTCGATGATGTCCCCCGGGGAGAGCTTCAGGTGGAGCAGGGTGTCCGGATCCAGCCGGGCGATGCCGCGCCCGGAGTCGTTGGGGTAGGCCTTCGCGACCTCGAGTTGGACTTCGTTCATGAGTGGCGTGGGTTAGCGCAGGGTCGGGGTCGCCCCCCGATATGTCTTGTGCTGGTGCGTGCCGGCGTCCGGGCCGGTCGCGGTGGCACCTCGGCGGCAGCCCGCGGCCAGGGCAATCTCCCCGGCGCACGCGTCGGCGTTCGGGAGGACATGGGGAGCGACGAGTGGTCCATGCGTCTCGGTACCACGTGACGATGCGTGGCGGGAGGCCTTCAGGGTATCGGCACCCCCGGCCGGGCGCAGGAGCCGGGAGGACCACCGAACGCTTTTCCTCCCCCTCTGCACAGCCCCAGGCATGGCCCCGGTCGACCCCAGGAAGACGAGGGCGGGCCTCCCGTTCCTCCTGCTCGGGGCGCTGGCGCTGATCCTCGGTGCGGGCCTCCCCTGGTTCGACGCCGCGGGCGAGACCGTCACCGGTCTCGAGCACACCGACGGCTACGTCACCGTCGGCGTCGCCTTCGGCGTGCTCGCGCTCGCCATCGGCCTGGAGTGGGCCCCCCTCGCCCGCGTCGGATCGGTGCTGGGAGCGGTCCTGTCGCTGTGGATCGCGATCACCACCTACCGCCGGGTCGCGGACCTCCCGACCCACGACCCTGCGATCGGCCTCTGGCTGACGGGGCTGGGCGGCATCGCGCTCCTCGCCGCCGCGACGTGGGGGACTGTGGCCGCGAGGCGGCAGACGGAGCCCATGGTGCTCCTCGGTGACGATGCGCTCGCTGACGACGCCGAGGACGAGCACCAGGACTGACCGCGTCGCTTTTCGGCACCCGCCGCGTGCCTCCCCCAATGACGACGCTCGCGTTCGACGGCCGGACCGGTGCCAGCGGCGACCTGCTGCTGGGTGCGCTGCTCGCGGCGGGTGCGGATCGGGCGGTGCTGGAGCCGGTGGAGGACGCACTGCCGATCTCCTACGAGGTCTCGACCGTCGACGAACGCGGGATCGCTGGCACGCGGGTCAGGGTGTTGCTGGATGCGGAGGGAGCGGCGGGTGAAGGTAGCGCGGACGCGGCTTCTCACGACCATGCACACGATGGCCACGAGGGCCATGGTCACGGCGACCGGGGCCACGATCACGGGCACGACCACGGCCATTCCCACGACGGGCAGGCCACACCCGCGGAGGGTCGTGGCCCGGTCCGTTCCTACGCCGAGGTCCGCGAGATCGTCGACGACCTCCCGATCCCGGCGGCCGCTCGGGAGCACGCGCTGGCGATCTTCGAGTTGCTCGGGGAGGCGGAGGCTGCCGTCCACGGGACCGACCTCGAGGCCACGCACTTCCACGAAGTGGGCGCGGACGACGCGATCGCGGACGTCGTCGGTGCGGCGTTGCTCCTGCACGACCTCGACGTCGACCGGGTGGTGACGACGCCCGTCGCGGCCGGCGGCGGGGAGGTCGAATCGAGCCACGGTGCCTACCCGGTCCCTGCGCCGGCGGTGGTCGAACTCGCCGAGCGGGCGAGCTGGGAGCTGGTCGGCGGGCCGGTCGACCGGGAGCTGCTGACGCCGACGGGTGCGGCGATCCTCGCCCACGTCGCGGAGGGCGTCGAGCGCGTGCCGCCGATGGACGTGACGGCCTCGGGCTACGGCGCCGGCGGCTACGACCTGGGGGAGCGGCCGAACGTCCTGCGGGCGGTGGTGGGCGAGGGCCGTGGCGCGCTGGCGTGCCAGCCGATCTCCGTCCTCGAGACGACCGTCGACGACGTCTCGCCGGAGGTGCTGGGCGACCTCCAGGACTCGCTGGCCGCGGTCGGTGCGAAGGACGTGACGATCCTCCCGACGACGATGAAGAAGGGCCGGCCGGGTCACCACGTCCAGGTGATCGTCGACCCGGCCGACGCCGAGCGCGTCGCCCGGCGGCTGGCGGCCGAGACGGGCACGCTCGGCGTCCGGGAGACGGGTGCGAGCCACCGCTGGATCGCCGATCGACGGGTGGAGACGGTCTCGATCGAGGTCGAGGGGGCGGCGTTCGACGTCGACGTGAAGATCGGCACCGACGAGGCGGGGGCGGTGCTCGACGTCAGCGCGGAGTACGAGGACGCCGCCGCGGTCGCCCGCGAGACCGGCGAGCCGCTCAGGGCGGTCGCCAGGCTGGCCGAGGCGGCCGCTCGGTCGGAACTCTGCGAGTGAGTCGCGAGCGGGGGTCGGCGGCCTCGACGGCCCCACGGCCGAGGGCTCCGCCGAGCGGCGCCGGATCCGGACCTCCGTGGCCTCTCGGATAGGAGTTGTAGAATGCGGAGAAGAGTTCCAACGAATACAACGAACAGTCCTTAAATCGATATAACGACTAGCATTCGTATCAGGGTTAGCCTTATCAGTGGTCGTTCTCTCGTTCCTCGTGCATGCCGGTGACAGACCGCACACCGACCGACCGCCACGCCCACGCCCGGTCCGACGCCGCGAGAGCAGCCGCCGCACCGCGCCGGACCGCCGTCCCGCCCCCGGGCTACGTGCGTCCACGGACACCGGGCGTCGATGCCTGTCCGCGCTGTGGCGCCGCAACGGTGAACTGCCAGGGCCGCCTCGACTGCGCGGCCTGCGCCTGGACGGAGGTGCGTCCGGCGAGGTAGGTTCCGTCGCTCGATCCGATCCCCACTTGACTGGCAGCCTTCCCGGCCACGCAGTCCGTGGCCGGGCGGTCTCCGTTCGTCGCGGGTCGCGGCCGATCCCCGACCGCGACCCACCTCTCGTCCCCACTGACGCAGCCGGCGGCGAGCGGCCGCTCAGTGCTCGTCGTCGTGCTCGGCCAGCGCCTCCTCGACGGTCAACTCGCCCGTCGCGACCCGGCGAGCGAGCCGCTCGTCGATCGCGCGGTTCTCGGCGCTTTCCTCCCGCGAGCGGGCCTGGATCCGCCGGACCTCGCCGGCGGTCGGATCGATCTCGCGGGCCTCGATTACCTCGCTCTCCCGTCGGGCGATGTTCACCGCCGCGAGCACGTCGCCGACGCCGCTGGCCCCCGCGCCCAGGGACGGGGTAGTGCCGGTCTCGTCGACGAGTTCGACGCGGACGTCCTCGAGAGCGTCGACGAGTCGACTCCCCTGGAGACGCGCGCCGTCGCCGATCCGCACGACCGGGTCCGGCGCGTCCTCGACCTCCGACCGGACGACCTCGGCCACGTCGCCCACCGGGACCTGGTAGGCGGCGACGACGGTGTCGCCGACGAGGACGGCGACGCCCGGCCGATCGCCGGGATCGACGCCGACGACGACCCGGCCCTCCTCCCCGCGAGCGAGTTGCAATGCGGACTCGACCGCGGTTCGCGGGTCGCCGGGGTCGGCGCCGACGAGTTCGACGTCGGACTCCGCCAGGTCGAAGCGATCGGCGGCGGAATCGACCTCGTCGGCCGCGACGATCAGGATCGACGCGCGCTCGGGGAGGGGTTCCTCTGGTTCGATGGTGGTGAAGACGGCGTCGCGCTCCCGGAGCTCGGCGACCACGTCGTGGTAGACCTCGAAGTCGTCCGTCGCGACGACGATCACTCATCGGTGTACGGGTCGCCTGCTGTTAAGATCGCCGAAGAACGTGGCTGGGTCGGAAATACGGCCATCTGAGCACCCGAAAGCCCCCGATCGCTCGGCGGCCCTCAGTCGCTGTCGTCCGAGAGAGCTGAGCTCTCTCGTGATCACGAAAGGCGCTTTGCGCCGTTCGAACGACGCTCCTCGGCCTCCGGCCTGCGGTGCTTACGTCCTGACGCCCGCCGAGCGATCGCCGGGAGACCGGAGGTCTCCCGAGCAATCGGGCGCTTCGCGCCCGATGACGGCCCCTTTCGAAATCCACCCACACTCCTCGTCCTCCCCAGCCGCTTCGCTCGCTGCCGCTCGCTCAGCCCTCGCGCGAAGCGCCGCCCCGCCTCCGCTGATGCTCCGGCGCGCCGCCGCTTACCGCGCGCCACCGCAATCCGCCGTGCTTCACTCGACCGAGCATCCACAGGAGGGTGGGGCTTCCGACGGCGGATGCTGTACCGAGTCCACCTCTTCCGTTCACTCTCCAACCTACCATCGCCCTTTTTCCGGGGGACGCCGAAGCGGGACGTAGTGAGCGACCCGATCCCGACCGGCTGCGCGCCCATCGACGACCTGCTGGACGGCGGGTTCGAGCGCGGCACCGTCACCCAGCTCTACGGGCCGCCGGCGGCGGGGAAGACGAATCTCGTGCTCTCCGCGGCGGCGGAGGTCGCGGCCGGTGGCGGACTCGCCGTCATCGTCGACACCGAGGGGCTCTCCGTCGAGCGCTTCGAGCAGGTCGTGGGCGCCCGGGCGGAGGCGCCCGACGCCGAGGGCGACCTCCAGGCGCTGGCCGAGCGGATCGTCATCCAGGACGCGCTGGACTTCGGGGAGCAGCGGGAGGCGGTCCGGGACACCGAGGCGCTGGCCGAGCAGGCGGATCTCATCGCGGTCGACAGCGCGACGGGGTTCTACCGGCTCCAGCGCGACGAGGACGAGGAGGGCGGCGAGGCGCTGCGCGCGGTCGCCAACCAGGTCACACACCTCCTCTCGCTCGCCCGGAAAGACGACCTCGGGGTCGTGATCACCAACCAGGTCTACACCGACCCCGAGGAGGACCGCATCCGCGCGCTGGGCGGGCACACCCTCGACCACTGGACGGGGACGATCGTGCGACTCGATCGCTTCCGCGGGGGCAACCGCCGGGCGACCCTGGAGAAGCACCGCTCGAAGCCCGCCGGCGAGACCGCGCAGTTCCGGATCGTCGACGCCGGGCTGGCCGGCACCGACCAGGGTGGCTTGCAGGGGAGTCCCTGAGGTGGGGCCGCGCAGGCGTCCCGCGTTCCCCGGTACGCCGGGCACCATCTGCGGCCCGCTCGCCGTCGCCACCCGGAACGCTTAGGCGCGGCCCCGCCGGACCGGGTGGCGTGCGCGAGTGCTTCGAGGTGCGGGCGCTGGACGGCGCCAGCCGGGTCGGGGAGCTGTCGGTCCCCCGGGCCGGCCTCACGATCGAGACGCCGGCGCTCATGCCGGTGATCAACCCCAACATCGACACCGTGGCGCCGGCCCGCCTTGCCGAGCACTTCGGCGCCGAGATCCTGATCACCAACGCCTACATCGTCCACGGCGACGAGGACCTCCGCGAGCGGGCCCTGGCGGAGGGTCTCCACGAGCTGCTGGACTTTCCGGGGGCGATCATGACGGACTCGGGGGCCTTCCAGCTCGCGGAGTACGGCGAGATCGACGTCGACACCGAGGAGATCCTCGCCTTCCAGCGCGAGATCGGCAGCGACGTCGGGACGCCCGTCGACTTGCCGACGCCACCGGACGCACCCCGGGAGCGCGCCGAGGCCGACCTCGAGGAGACGCTCGATCGGCTCTCCCTCGCCGAGGGGATGGACACCGGCGACATGCTCGTTACCGCGCCGATCCAGGGATCGACCTACCCGGACCTCCGGGAGCGGGCGGCCCGTGCGGCCTACGATACCGACCTCGACGTGTTCCCGGTCGGTGCGGTCGTCCCGCTGCTGGAGGACTATCGCTTCGCCGATATCGTCGACGTCGTCGCGGCGGCAAAACGCGGCCTCGGGGAGGACGCCCCGGTCCACCTCTTCGGTGCGGGCCACCCGATGGTCTTCGCGCTGGCTGCAGCGGCGGGCTGTGACCTCTTCGACTCCGCCGCCTACGCCCTCTACGCCAGGGAGGACCGCTACATGACCGTCCGGGGGACCGAGCACCTCGACGAGCTCCACTCCCTCCCCTGTCCCTGTGCCATCTGCAGTGAACACGACCCCGACTCGCTCCGGGACCTGGGCGCCCACGCCCGCGAGCAGGCGCTGGCCGAGCACAACCTCCACGTCAGCTACGCCGAGCTGCGGCGGATCCGTCAGGCGATCCGCCGGGGGAACCTCTTCGAGCTGGTGGAGGCGCGTGCACGCGGGCACCCCGCTCTCCTGGCGGGCTACCGGGCCCTCCTCGAGCACGGTGAGTGGCTCGAGGCCACCGATCCGGTCGTCAAGGACACGTTCGCGTACTGCTCGAGTGAGAGCGCCGACCGGCCGGAGGTCGCCCGGTACCACGAACGGCTCGGACGCATCGACGTAGAGGACGGCGTCGACTCGCTGCTGGTCTCCGCGGTCGACGTCGACCTGGACCAGGACGAGCGCTGGGACTGCCGGCCGCCCTTTGGGCCGGTGCCCCCGGCACTATCACGGGTTTACCCGCTCACGGCGACGCTGCCCGAGCGCGGCGACCGGCGGGCCCGCGAACGGGCCGCTGAGGGCGTCACGCGGTTGGCCGAGACCCACCCCGATATCGCGGTGAAGCTGGCACACGAGGGCTGGGACGATGCTGCGCTGGCGCCGCTGCCCGACGGCCTCCGAACCGTCGATCTCGCCGAAAGCGACGGGGTTTGATGCCCTCGACGGCCCGGGAGTAGCGGGTGGCTGCCGGGGGCTACCGAACGCTTAACCCCGAAGCACCCGTAGTACCCGGTGGAATATCACAAATGAGCATTAAAGATACCGTCAACCGGCTGATCGGACGGGGCGAATCGGAGGAGGACCAGGAGGAGCCCAGCCACATCTGTGCGAGCTGCGGCGAGCAGTACTACACCGACCCCGAGTTCGAGATCGACGAGTGCCGGAGCTGCGGCGGCGCGAAGGTCGAGCGCGTCGACGCCTGAAGCTCGACAGAGTCGGCGTCTGACGGCCGAGGGGCGGCGAGACGATCACGGGGCGAGCGGCCGGGGCTCCACACCTCTCTTCTCTGCGGTAGCGGGTCGTCCTCGGATCGAGGGAGATCGAGCGGTATCCAGGCTGTGCTTCAGCGGCGGCGGAGTTTCAGCGGCGGAGAGCGCCCCACCGCCCGGCACGATCCCGAGGACGACTGTGCGTGATCCCACCGCATGCCGCCGTGTACGCGGGACCACGTGCGGCGTGGCGGTGCAGCGTGACGGTGCGACAGGTGGATTTAGGTGCTCCCCTCGACTCGTGCTGGCATGGCCGAGCTGCGCGTCGGGGTCGACGTCGGCGGGACGTTCACGGACGTCGTCACGATCGCCGACGGCGACCTCGCGGTCACGAAGTCGCCCACCGACCCGGAGACACCCGCCGCCGGGGTCCTCCGGGCACTGGAAGTAGCTGCCGAGGCGGACGAGCTGTCCCTGCCCGCGATCGAGGCGCTCGTCCACGGTACGACCGTCGCGACCAACGCCGTCCTCGAGGGCACCTGGGCGGACGCCGGCGTCGTGACGACCGAGGGGTTCCGGGACGTCCTCGAGATCGGCCGTCAGGACCGCCCAGCGCTCTACGACCTCACCGCATCCAAACCCGCACCGGTCGTCCCACGCGATCGGCGGATCGGCGTCGCGGAGCGCGTCGACGAGCGTGGGACCGTCCGGACGCCGCTCGACGAGGCCGACGTGGAGGCCGCCGCGGCTACGCTCGCCGACGCCGGCGTCGACAGCGTCGCGGTCTCCCTCCTGTTCGCCTTCGAGGACGACGGCCACGAGCGCCGCGTAGCCGAGGTCCTCCGCGAGCGACTCGACGTGCCCGTCACGGTCTCGACGGACGTCCTGCCCGAACTCCGGGAGTACGAGCGCACGCTCGCGACGGCGATCAACGCGGCCTTGCTCCCCGTGATGAGCGAGTACGTCGACAGGCTCGCCGACGGGGTCGCGGACCGCGGTTGCAGGGCGCCGCTCGCGGTGATGACCTCCGCCGGCGGCCTCGTCGACGCCGACCACGCCGCCCGACGGCCGGTCGAGACCCTGCTCTCCGGCCCTGCGGCCGGCGTCCAGGGCGCCGCCTACGTCGCCGGCCGCCGCGGCGTCGAGGACGCGATCACGATGGACATGGGCGGCACGTCGTGTGACGTCTCCGTGATCACCGGCGGCGAGCCGACGGTCTCCACGGAGCGAACGGTCGGCGACTACGACGTCGCCGTTCCCGCCGTCGACGTCCACACCATCGGTGCCGGCGGCGGCTCGATCGCCTGGCTCGACGACGGCGGGGCGCTCCGGGTCGGTCCGCGGTCGGCGGGCGCCGAGCCCGGTCCGGTCTGCTACGGCCGTGGCGGCGCGGAGCCCACGGTCACGGACGCCCAGTTGCTGCTCGGGCGGCTCGACCCGGGCTCGCTGATCGTCGACGAGCCCGCGGATCGGGACGTCGTCGCCGACGCCCTGGACGAGCACGTCGCCGGGCCGATGGACCGCTCCGTCGAGGGGGCGGCCCGGGGCGTCCTGGCGGTCGCCAACGCGAACATGGAGCGGGCGCTTCGCGTCGTCTCCGTCGAGCGCGGCCACGATCCCCGGCAGTTCGCCCTCGTCGCCTACGGTGGCGCGGGCCCGCTGCACGCGACGGCGCTCGCCGAGGCACTGGAGATCCCGCGGGTGCTCGTCCCCCGGACGGCCGGCGCACTCTCCGCGCTGGGCCTGCTGGCGACGGATCGGCTCCACGCGCTCTCGACGTCGATGGTCCGACGGCTGGCGGACGTGGATCCGGCTGCGGTGGGCGAGGTGCTCGCCGAGCTGGAGGCGGAGGGGCGGGGGCGGTTCGACGACAGCCGCGGCGAGGACCTGCTCGTCGAGCGGCGTCTCGACCTGCGCTACGTCGGGCAGGCCTCGGAACTGACCGTCGAGGTGCCCAAGCAGAGCGACGGCCAGGGGTCGCTGCCGGCGGAAGCGCTCGCGGCGACTGCCGAGCGCTTCCACGACGCCCACGAGCGGCGCTTCGGGCACGCCGCCCGCGACGAGCCGGTCGAGCTCGTGACCGTCCGGGTGCGGGTCCGCGATCCCGTCGAGGGGCCGGTCCTCCGTCCGCCGCCGGGGGCGAGCGAAGATCCCGACGACGCGATCACGGCAGAGCGCTCGGTCGTCTTCGGCGAGGAGCGCGTCGACACCCGGATCTACGACCGCGAACTGTTGCCCGCCGGGGCCGATCTCGACGTGCCGGCGATCGTCGAGGGCCCCGAGAGCACCGTGACGATCCGGCCCGGCCAGGCGGCGAGCGTCGACGAGGACGGCACGATCGTCGTGGAGGTCGACGGATGAGCGACGGTCGCGCCGGCGATGGCGGCACGGAGGACCCCGGCGGTCCGGGCGCGGCCGACGAGATCGGCCCCGTCACGCTCGAGGTCCTCCGGAACGCCTGCAGCGCCGTCGCCGAGGAGATGAACGCGACGCTCCTGCGGACCGCCTACTCGCCGAACATCACCGACCGACGGGACTGCTCGTGTGCGATCTTCGACCCCGACAGCGGGATGATCGCCCAGGCCGAGAACATTCCCGTCCACCTCGGCGCGATGCCCTTCTCCGTCGCGGCGGCGCTGGCGGAGCACCCGCCGGAGACGCTGGCGCCGGGAGACGCCATCGCCGTCAACGACCCGTTCCGGGGCGGGGCGCACCTGCCGGACGTGACGCTGGTGTCCCCGATCTTCGCCGGTGAGTTCGAAGATGGGACCGGCGGGGATGCGGAGGGGGTCACGGAGCGAGACGGAGAGGAGGCCGGCGAGGTCGTCGCCATCGCGGCCAACCGCGCCCACCACGCCGACGTCGGCGGTTCGACCGCGGGTAGCGTGAGCGCAGACGCGACCGAGATCTACGCGGAGGGCCTTCGGATTCCACCGGTACGGCTCCTGCGCGGCGGCGAGTTCGACGACGATCTCCTGTCGACGATTCTCGCGAACGTTCGCACGCCCGAGGAACGCCGCGGCGACCTCCGGGCCCAGGCCGCGGCCAACGAGGTCGGTCGCGAGCGGATCCACGACCTCCTCGAGGAGCACGGCGTCGCCGGGTTCGCGTCGGCCGTGGCCGCGATACAGGACTACTCCGAGCGCCGGATGCGCGGCGCGATCGCGGAGCTGCCCGACGGCGAGTACGACTTCGCGGACGTGCTCGACGACGACGGCCACGGTACCGAGGACATCCGGATCGAGGCGACGGTGACCATCGACGGCGAGCGGTTGGCGGTGGACTTCGCCGGCACGACCGCCCAGACGGAGAGCCCGATCAACGCCGTCCGGGCGGTGACCGCCTCCGCGACGTACTACGCCGTCCGGTGCGTGACGGATCCGGAGATCCCGCCCAATGCGGGCTGCTACCGCCCCATCGAGCTGTCGACGCCCTCGGGGACGGTCGTCGACGCCGAGCCACCGGCCGCCGTCGTCGGCGGAAACCTCGAGGTCTCCCAGCGCGTGACCGACGTGGTGCTGGGGGCGCTGGCGGAGGCGGCGCCGGAGCGGGCGGTCGCGGCCGGCCAGGGAACGATGAACAACGTCACGCTGGGCGGGACGGATCCTGGCCGCCAGGATCACGGTGCCTCCGACGCGAACGGCGAGCCTGGCGGCTCGCCGTACGCGTTTTACGAGACGCAGGGCGGGGGATCGGGTGCGCACGCCGCCGGCGACGGGATGGACGCCGTCCACGTGCACATGTCCAACACGCGCAACACGCCCGCGGAGGTCCTGGAGACGGCCTATCCACTGCGGGTCGAGCGCTACGCGCTGCGGCAGGACTCCGCGGGTGCCGGGGCGTTCCGGGGCGGCCTGGGGCTGCGGCGGGACATCCGAATCGAGCGGGGGTCGGCGTCGCTGAGTCTCATGGGCGAGCGCCGGCGCACCGCGCCGTATGGCATCCGGGGCGGCGAGGACGGGGAAGTGGGGACCGACGTGGTGCTGGAGCGGCCGGAGAGCGAGCAGGCCGTCGGGGGATCGAGCGAGGTGCTGCCCGCGAAGTGTACCCGGCGGCTGGAGGCAGGGGATATCGTGAGCGTTCGGACGCCAGGGGGTGGTGGGTTCGGTGACCCCGCGGATCGGGATCGGGATGCAGTCTTGCGCGACGTTCGTCTGGGGAAGTGTTCCATCGAGCGGGCTCGATCGGTCTACGGCGTCGATCCCGAGTCCGACGAGGAGTGAATTCGGGTTCTGGGATCTGCGTGTACTGGGCTTGATTGAGCCGACCGCCCCGAAAGCCCCCGATCGCTGGGCCGAGCTATCTCGCTGCGCGCTTCCCTCGCTCCCTTCGTTCGCTCGGTGCAGTGCTTGCTTCGGTACCTTGGCCCAGCGATCGGCCCCTTTCGAAGTCCACCCACACGGCCTCGTCCTCCCCAACCGCTTGCGCCGGAAGACGTTCCTGCTCGCTTCGCTCGCAGGCTCCGACTTCCGAGCCCTCGTTCGCTCGCTGCCGCTCGCTCACGAGGACGCTGCTCGCTCCCCTCCGGTCGCTGCGCTGCTCAGCCCTCGCGCGCCGCGGCGGACAAGACCGCCGCTTACCGCGCGCCGCCGCAGTCCACCGGGCATAGCTGAATCGTGCATTCCACAGCTGGGTGGGGCTTCCGTGGGCGGCTGCAGTCGCGGTCCAGTTCGGAACCCTTCTCCCGGCAGCGGCTGAAGAAGACCTGTATCGCGAGACGACCATCGACCCAACGTTCGCCCGCTCGTCACGCCGTGCCAAACCGCAAGACGTGACGGGGATACACCGTATGCAGTATCGAAATGGTTTTAACTGCATCGGGCGAAAGAACCCGCTACAGCGCCTCTGCGCGCGAGCTGACCAATGAGCGACGACCTACCACACCAGAACCTGGCCATCATCGGCCACGTCGACCACGGCAAGAGCACACTGGTCGGGCGCCTCCTCTACGAGACGGGGAGCGTACCCGAGCACGTGATCGAACAGCACAAGGAAGAGGCCGAGGAGAAGGGCAAGGGCGGCTTCGAGTTCGCCTACGTCATGGACAACCTGGCCGAGGAGCGAGAGCGCGGTGTCACGATCGACATCGCCCACCAGGAGTTCCACACCGACGAGTACTTCTTCACCATCGTCGACTGCCCGGGCCACCGTGACTTCGTGAAGAACATGATCACGGGCGCGTCCCAGGCGGACAACGCGGTGCTCGTCGTCGCGGCCGACGACGGCGTCGCGCCCCAGACCCAGGAGCACGTGTTCCTGGCCCGCACGCTGGGCATCGACGAGCTCATCGTCGGCATCAACAAGATGGACCTCGTCGACTACGACGAGACCGACTACAAGACGGTCGTCAGCGAGGTCGAGGAGCTCCTCGAGCAGGTCCAGTTCAACACCGAGGACGCCAGCTACATCCCGATCTCGGCGTTCGAGGGCGACAACATCGCCGAGGCGTCGGACAACACGCCCTGGTACGACGGCGAGACCCTCCTGGAGGCCCTCAACGACCTCAAGGAGCCCGAGCCGCCGACGGACGCGCCGCTCCGGCTGCCGATCCAGGACGTCTACACGATCTCCGGCATCGGGACCGTCCCGGTTGGCCGCGTCGAGACCGGTGTCATGAACACCGGCGACAACGTCTCCTTCCAGCCCAGCGACGTGGGCGGGGAGGTCAAGACGATCGAGATGCACCACGAGGAGGTGCCCGAGGCCGGCCCCGGCGACAACGTCGGGTTCAACGTCCGCGGCATCGGCAAGGACGACATCCGCCGCGGCGACGTCTGTGGCCCCGCCGACGACCCGCCGACGGTCGCCGAGACGTTCCAGGCCCAGATCGTCGTCATGCAACACCCCAGCGTGATCACCGCGGGCTACACCCCCGTCTTCCACGCGCACACCGCTCAGGTCGCCTGTACGATCGAGTCCATCGACCGGAAGATGGACCCCAGCGGCGAGGGCGAGGGCGAGGAGAACCCCGACTTCATCCAGTCGGGCGACGCCGCGATCGTCACGATCCGGCCCCAGAAGCCCCTCTCGATCGAGCCCGCGGACGAGATCCCCGAGCTCGGTAGCTTCGCGATCCGCGACATGGGCCAGACCATCGCGGCCGGGAAGGTCCGCAGCGTCAACGAGGAATAATGCAGCAGGCACGCGTCCGCCTCGCCGGCACGAGTCCCGAGGACCTCGACGACATCTGCGACGACGTCCGGGAGATCGCGGACAAGACCGGCGTCACGCTGTCGGGGCCGGTCCCGCTGCCGACGAAGACCCTGGAGATCCCCTCCCGGAAGTCCCCCGACGGTGAAGGGACCGCCACCTGGGAGCACTGGGAGATGCGGGTCCACAAGCGGCTGATCGACCTCGACGCGGACGAGCGGGCGCTGCGCCAGCTCATGCGCATCGAGGTGCCCAACGACGTCAGCATCGAGATCGTCCTCGAGGACTGAGCACTCGCGAAGCGAGTGCGAGGGTCGTCGGACGAACGGAGTGAGTCCGACGGAACTGAGTGAACGCGAAGCGTTCACGAAGGTCGGAAGACGCACCGTGTGCGTCTTCCGGAACTGCGCGATTCCGCAGGAATCGCGAAGGTCGAACGACGCCGCAAGCGTCTTTCGGAACTGCGGAGACCGAAGGTCTCCGAAGGCTGAGACGGTTCGGGGCCGCGCTCCCCCTTTCGCCCCGCGCGCAGTCCTTTTATTCCGTCTCCGAGTACGACCAGCCCATGGTCCGGGCGACCCCGCAGGTGATCGCGATCTGTCTGGCCGTCTACGTCGCCCAGCTCGCCGTCGCGATCACCCAGGGCGACGACCCCGCGATCGAGCTGTTCGCGCTGTCAGCGCCGATCGCCGAGCGACCCTGGACGGTCGTCACCAGCGTCTACGCCCACGCCGGCCCCTGGCACCTCCTCTCGAACGTCGCCCTGCTGGCGCTTGTCGGCCTCGCCGTCGAGCGCCGCTCGACCGCGATCCGCTTTCACGCCTTCGTCCTCCTGATGGGGATCGCCGCGAACGCCTCCCAGGTGGCGGTCAGCTCGGTCTTCGTCGACGGCGTCCACGTCCTGGGGATCAGCGGGGCCGTCTTCGCCTTGCTCGGCTACGTCGCGACCGGGAACCGCCTGACGTCGACGATCCTCGACTCGCTGCACGTCCCGCGGAACCTCCAGCTCGTCGTCTACCTCCTGCTCGCGGTGATCGTGACGGTGCTCACCGCCGAACCCGGGGTGGCGCTCGTGGGTCACTTCGTGGGGCTGTTCCTCGGCCTCGTTGCGGGCGCGGGGAACGTGTTGCGGCCGTAGGTTCCACCGGAACGACCGCGAAATATGGGAACGCTTTTTGGCTCGTCGCCTGCAGACGCCGGCCATGGACGATCCTGCCGAGGCCGGTGCTTGCCCGTCACGGCGTGCCCTCCTGGGCAGCGTCGGCGCGGGCGCGGCGGCGGGCCTCGCCGGCTGCGCCGGCGCCCTCGATGGCGGGGACGGCGACGATGGGGACGCCCCCGGCGATCGGTGGGAGGAGGGCGGGCCGCCCGATCGCGAGGGCTGGTCGGTCGCGTTCGCGGACGACTTCACCGGCGCCGATCTCGATCGCTCGGTCTGGTCCTCCGGGTTCGGGGAGTACCCCCTCGATTGTCCGCACTTCGCAGGACCCGACCACTGCACGGTCCCCGAGAACGTCGACGTCGAGGACGATCGCCTCGTCCTCACTGCGACCGAGGACACGCCGACGATCCCCGTCGAGGAACGCTTCGAGGACCGGAGCGACCAGCCCGATTTCAGCGTCGGCGCGGTCAACACCGAGGGCGCCTTCGAGCAGGAGTTCGGCTACTTCGAGGCCAAGACCCGGGCCGAGGTCGGTCCAGGCACACTGCCGGGGTTCTGGCTGTTCCTGAATCGGGGCGAGCACGACCACCGCGAGATCAACGTCGAGTTCTACGGCCGGGAGCCCGGCGAACTCGTCGACTTCGGCGTCGTCTGGCAGCCACATGGCGACGGCGAACTCGAACACAGCAGCCACGAGTACAGTCTCGCGACGCCCACCGACGAGCGCTTTCACGTCTGGGGCATCGAGTGGGGTCCCGAGCACGTGGCCTTCGACGTCGACGGCGAACGCGTCCTGACTGTCGACGAGCCCGCGATGGCCGAGCACATGCCCGGCGCGGGGCTGTACGTCGTCCTCCAGCACGGCGTGTTCGACGCGGCGGACTGGATCGGAGATTCCGCCGAGGCCGACTTTCCGCTTCGTCACGAGGTGGAGTGGGTCCGGGTGTGGCAACGGGAGGAGTGGTCCTCGTGACCGGAGCCGATCCGCGCCCCTCGCGACGCCGGCTGCTGGCGAGCCTCGGGAGCGGGTCGGCCCTGGGCATCGCGGGCTGTCTGTCGTCGATCGGCCGCGATGGGGACGGCGGCAGCGACACCTGGGCGGCGGGCGGTCCGGCCGACCGCGAGGGCTGGTCGGTCACGTTCGCCGAGCAGTTCGACGGCGGCGAACTCGACACCGACGTCTGGTCGGTCGGCGCCGGCCGCGCGCCGATGCGCTGTCCCGACCGCGAGGGGCCGAACTACTGCTATCTCGAGGACAACGTCTTCGTGGAGGACGACCGGCTCGTGCTCGAGGCGACCGAGGAGACGCCGGCGATTCCCCAGGCCGAACAGCCCCGCGAGACGCCGCCCCCGGCCTACAGCTCCGGGGCGGTCAACACCGAGAGCGGCTTCGAGCAGGAGTACGGGTATTTCGAGGCCAAGACCCGCGTCGACGCGGCACCGGGCACGAACCCGGCGTTCTGGCTGTTCATCAACCTCGACCTGGAGAGCTGGCGCGAGATCAACGTCGAGTGGCCCGGCGCCTACGGCGGCCGACTGACCGACGTCGGGATCGTCTACGACCGCGGGCAGTGGGACGTCCAGCGGCACAACCACGAGCACACGTTCTCCCCGCCGACCGACGAGACGTTCCACGTCTGGGGGATCGAGTGGACGCCCGAGCGGGTCGCGGTGGACCTGAACGGCGAGCGGATCGTCGTCGACGAGGGCGACTACGTCGGTGAGCACCTCCCGGGCCGGCCGCTGTACGTCGTCCTGGACTTCGCGGTGTTCGAGGCGGCACAGTGGGTCGGCGATCCGGCCGAGGCGGAGTTCCCGCTCCGCTTCGAGACGGAGTGGGTGCGGACGTGGCAGCGCGAGGAGTGGCGGTGACGCGCCGATCCCGGCGGCGCCGAGGCGGACGGTGAGCCCACACCGAACGAGTTCCCCCTCGCCGACAGTCCTGCGGGAAGCAGTAGCGATTTGGGACCCCAGACGAACCGACGTGCATGAGCGAGGAGACGCTGTACGACCGCCTCGGCGGCGAGCCCGCGATCCGGGCGGTCGTCGACGACTTCTACGACCGCCTCGTCGCCGACCCGGAGCTCGGCCCCTTTTTCGAGGGCGCCGACCTCGAGCACCTCCGGGAGACCCAGACGGACTTCCTCTGTGAGGCCGCCGGCGGGCCACAGACTTACGACGGCCCGGCGATCGAGGAGGCGCATCTGGAGGTGCCCTTCGAGCCCGAGCACATCGAGCGGGCGGTGGAGTTGTTGTACGAGAGTCTTGCCGAGTTCGACGTGGAGGGAGCGGACGCTGATGCCGTGGTGGGTGCGGTCGCGGAGTTCGAGGCGGAGCTGCTGGCGGGGCCGGAGGACTGAGCGCCCTGGATACCGTGTTCGTGGCGCGAAGAGTGGCAGGCCGGCACAGGGCATCGCGAGAACGGAAGCCTCAAGTGCAATTCCGGCGGTAGAACACTCTGCGGGCTCGTAGATCAGTGGCAGATCGCTTCCTTCGCAAGGAAGAGGCCCTGGGTTCAAATCCCAGCGAGTCCATCCCGTTCCCTCCGTTTTGCGAGGTGTTCGCCGAAGAGCCGTAGCAGCGTCTAATTCGCGAAACTTCGATCCGATTTTCCAGGAAGAAACACCGCCTCAAAATCGAGGGACGGACACCGCGGTAGTCGCCTACGCGCCGTCCCGGACTCGCGCCGAAGGACGTCGCCGAAATCCACGACTGGCACCCGGACGCGGTGCGGAAGGCCCTCCGGAAGATGGACGAGCTGCTCGATCGCGAGTACGGGGAGGTAGCACTCCGCTCGCCGTTCATCGTCGAACTGGTGTATGATGCCGTAGAGGAGGCCCGGGAGGCCGCTCGCGACGCCGTGGCGACCAGCGCGAAGGCGATAGAAGCCGCGGAGCGTGGCCTCGACAAGACGACGAGTGCGTTCATCGCGTGGGCGGCTAAGCACGGCGTCGACGTCGAGGACGGACGGGACGCCCGCATGACCCTCCGGATGGGCCGGCGGTCGCTGACGGAAGTGAAACGGCAGCTCCGGAAGGGCTACCGGCTGTGGGTCGACGGAGGCCGTGATCCCGCGACGTTCCGCGGTGCCGTCGTCTCATTCGAGGACGGTTCGAAGGGTCTCGCCGGCCGCTACCTCCGAGTCAAAGCGGCCCGCTGAGTGGCAACGCCGTTCTGCGACCTCCTTAGTGAAATATTAGTTGTTGCAATCTGACCAGGGGAGCAACCTGGCTTTCACTGTAGAGTCCCGCCGAGGAGATCGAGCTAGCAGCGAGCTGCTCGTAGAGCGGGCGAACCGGTCGCGATCGACCGGTTCCCCCTTAGGGGTGTGACTAAGGTCACAGATCCAAAATACTCCGCAGCGGTGGCGGCGGTGCAGTCGAAACGCCCCTCTGGGGGTGCGCGAAATTTTGGGACCTGCTTGAAATCCTCACACCGACCAAACCCGGGCCTGGCCAGGGTGCCTGGGGCAGTTCGCCATCCTCTAAATGAAGCCAGTTGGTGGGTCTGTCGGCAGGTCCCGAGCGGTTAAGCGATTGCGGGGAAATACGCATCGTAACGGATGCCCTGGCGAGACGATATCGACACCAGTCAGGTTCAATTCAGTGATCTCCCAATGTCTGAGGGGCCAGCGCCCGACGTTCACGAGCGAACCACGGGACAGGTGGCCGAGTGGTCGGTGAACAATGGTGAGGTGACCGTCCGCGCTCGGGTCCAATTCTGGGTGTCTCGCGAAGACGGGGGCGAGTGTGCCCCGCTCTACGCATGGGAGCTCGGGAACGAGTCCGGTGATTTCGGATACTTCGAGGGACACGGCAAGCGGCTCTGGCTCGGCGACGAAGCCGCTACAGTCGAGGGAACGAGATATTCCTTCATTGAACTCACCGAAGCTTGGCGCGACAAACTCTACTGGGAGGACCTGTTTGATCGTCTCCTCGTGGCAAAACGACAGTACAGCTTCAAGCAGTCCGGTCCGCTCGAACGAGCCAATGTGTCTGACATCGTCTCGGCGCCCCATCGGGGCCCCGTCTACCGATCTGACATCGAGTCCTACAGGAGCGACGAAGGGACACTATTGGTGCAGCCGTGGCGAGCCGATACCACGCAGGCAGTGTTCTTCGCGACGGAGTTCGAACTCGACGCGTTGATGCCACCGACCAACGGGACACACGGCGTGATGGATCAACACGGCGTGCTTCCGGATTCGATCCACGAAGGCGTCACATTGGAAGAGGATGCCCGTAGGACGCTACTCAGGCAGGCCAGCTTGCTTCGGTACGACGAGGTAGATGGTCTCTCTATCGCCTGATCGAGAGTACCGGCATGGTTGCCCCTAAGGGGGAGAGGGAATTGTGCGGCGCGCAGAGCGCGCGCCGCGTTCAGTGTTTGGTCGGGGGGACCGGATCACCGGCGCTGTAGCCGCTCGACGGCACTCGTGGACAGTACGTACTCGCGAATCCAGATTGCCGAAACCGCTTAGGAGGGGGGTCCTGTTGCTCGGCATCGCGCAAGGACCCGGGCCTACACTCGCTTTTTCATCCTGCAAGATGGGGGGATGACTCGTTCAATCTGAAAGCCATGTTTGAATCCCGACGCCCAAATCCATTAGGCCAGATTTGTGCATCTCAATGAGGGGTAATGCGATTACTAAGCCAGCCACAATTACGAGGAGTTCTGCTGATACACCTTCAACTCGTGCTCCCGCGGCGAGCGCTTGTATACCGACTGCCAGCACAAGAAATCCAGACAACCGTGCAGAAGATTGATTGACACTGGCTTGACTCGATTCGATTTTCCGATCATGGGCGACATCAAAACCCTTCTCGGTGAGAGTCACCAGCCACTTGTCAATTTCTATAGTCCTACCATGCCTATTGATTGTAACGCGAGAAATTGTGATGAGTCCATGCTTGTCCAGTGTGTCCACAACAGTTGATGCTTCTTCTTCGCCAATGCTGAATACTTCTTCAATTTTGTCAGCAAACGCAGAATATGCATGAAATGGTTCGGACGGATTTTCATCGAATACTGACTGAGGTGGAGTTTCGTACATCCAGTCGAGGCATTTCATCCACATGGGGGAATCTCGCATACCGTGACATTGCAATCCCTCATACTTATCCTGCCCTCCCCGCCCCGGGAGGAAATGGTGCTACTCGCTCAAGTGATGGATTGCCTAGAATAACAGTGCTCGGATCGCCGTGCCCACCCACACGCCGGAAATTTGATAATATGGGGATCAGCAACGTCTGGTAATGGCGCCGAGAGCCGGAGGGATTCTGAAATCCTATGATTTCTTCGGCAAGTCGATCCCTGGCATAATTTTGATATCTGGGGTTGTATCTCTCCTACCTACACAAACGTTGGAGAGTATGTCGGTATCTTCAGGAGATATAAATTTTGCAAGCCTTGCTATACTTCTCGCTACGTTAGTCTTTATTGGTTTTGTAATGGGTGAAGCCGCCCATACGCTCGCTGTGAACGTTGAAAAAACTCTCTATTGGGGTGGGCATTCATTGTGGAACTTCTATCACAAGCATGCAGCCTCGAAGGTTGAGCTCTGGCTTGGCAACCGGAGAGAGGGCCTCTTAGGAACTATCGGTCAAGCTCTGCGCATTGGGGTTTTTTGGCGATTTTGTAGGCCATGGTGCAGACGACGATATTGGGGAATCCATGATGTTTTCAAGAATCATCGCAGGCTGTTCGAAAATACTCTCAAATGGCATTTCGCCAAGAATATTACCCGCAGACGGGGCGATGAAGAGAATATTACCTACCACGGCCTTATTGATGCATTCAATAACACATTCACTACTGAACCGTATGATGGATTAGTGGATTTTCGACTCCAGGCCGAGCAGCACAGAGTATATCAACAAATTTACCCGATGGTCGCGAGTGAAGTAACGGAAGACGAGGGCAGCAGGGCCGGGGTGTTCCAATCGCGATACTCCTTCTGCAGGGGAATGTGGGTTGTTTTGCTAATCTTGGCCATAGCATATGCTTATGTATTTTATACAAATGGGGTGACATTATTCCACGGCCAACTTCTCATTGAGGAACTTGACTGGCGTACTCGGAGCTACTTGCTACTGATCTTGGGTATATCGTCACTGAGTTTCATGGATGCGGCAGGGAACTATAAGAGATATTATGTGGAATATCTCATCTCTGAATTTTACGCGAAGCACGGGCGAGATCACGAGGATGGCCGGGAGTCTGAAGTAGGTGTATCCTTGAAACGTCTGCAACAACTAAGACACCCAGGCGGGAAACTCAACTAAGCCACTGAAAACTCCGGAAATCTCCCATCCAATGTCTCAGTCACACTCGGAACGCCTCGATGACGGTGCGAAAGCACGCATCAACGACTTGATAAAGGGCTTCCTTGCACTGGACTTCTATGACGGCCTTCATGAAACGAGAGTTCAAAAATTGGTATTCTACACCGAGGTCTACGTAGTGGCCCACTATAGAATGCGCGCAACGGAGGCATCATTCCGCCCGTATAAATATGGGGCATATTCAAAAGATGTCAGGATCCAGTTGGAAAATCTGACTGATGTGGACCGAAAACGCATAATCCGGCATGGGGAGCGTACGGTTGAGTATTCTACAGAGTCTCACAGTTATGAGCATGAAGTTTTCAGCAATCTCGTAGAGAAAGTGCATCAGGCTACGAAATTCAAATCGACCTCCGAATTAGCACAATTCAGCAAAGATGGGTGGCTCTTCGAGAATACAGAATACAACCAACCAATGCATTTTGACGAGTTTGCGTCGGCATTGGATGATCATCCGAATCTTGAGCAGGAATTGAAATCCCAGCTCCCTGAAAAAGTTGATCTCAGCGAAGCCGAGAAGTCATCCTTAGTTGCCTTAGATACCGAATCCTGAATTTGGATCTCGAGTCACTGCAGTGTTGGGCATTTGGACGTCTGGAATGATATGCTTGAACTCTCGAGCAACCTACGCAGGATTCTAATTTAGTCTTCAGTTTCCAGTTGCGCACTGCCGGTTTCTGAGAAATTCACTGCCTTCGTAGGGCCGTAGAAAAAATGAATGAGGGCTCGGGGCCTCTCACTCACTCGCTCGCTGACCCCTCGCCCGCTATCCGTCGTCGCCTTCGTCGTTGAGAAGCCCCTGGTGCTCGCCGTCTCGATACTCACGTACTCTATCGCCGACCCAGTGCCGGGAGTAGTCGACGAGTCCGGCAGCGTCCTGCTGGGTCATGTCCTGCTCGACGACGGCACGGAGCGCAGTCTTGATCGCCTCGCGCCGTTCGGGATCCTCGTCGGGTTCGTCCTCGTCGTCGCCCTCGATCGCCTCGATCGTGAACCCGCTCGGTTCGTGAGTCGGGAAGGACTCGGCGTGATCGGTGAGGCCCTGATAGGACTCTTCGCGGTTCCAGGTGTCTTCGCCGCCCTCGCTCGAGAGGAGCCGAGCGCGATCAGGATTCGCCCGACTCGGTTTCTCGATCCCGAAGCTCGCGACGCGGCGGATACTCTTGGCGGTCTTCTTGCGGGTGTGCGCGACGAGCAGCACCGATCCGCGCTTGGCATACCGACCGTGCTCGCGCTCGCGCTTCCGGACCATGAGCAGCGCGTCGCTGAATCGCTGGGCGTCGACGTTCTTCGACCCGAACCCGGAGAGGTCCTGGGCGGCCTCGTCGATCACCGCGAGTACCTGCCCGTCGCGTGAGGCCATGGCCTCGAACATCTCGCGGTCGGTCTCGACCTGCTCGTCGAAGCCGTCCCAGCTCGTGTTCCCGATGAGTGCGCAGCCGGTTCGGACCTGCGTGGCGCGGGCGACGTCGAGCGTGAGCGCGGTCTTGCCCGCGCCCGGCGGCCCGAACACGAGCCCGATCGCGCCCTCGTGGGCGAGCTGGTCGGCCGCGGCCGAGTACAGGTCCGCGCCGTCGCGCTCCTGGCCCGTGAGCCCGGTCGCGCTTTTCATCTGCGCAACCGCGCCGTTGCGCACGGCCGCGTCCACGGTATCGGTCGCGACGTTCGCGAGCAGCTCGCGCCCGAGCGCGGTCTCCTCGACGGGCTCCTCGAGGAGCGAGTCGTAGTAGTTCAGCAGCGCGAGGACTCGCTCGTCGTCGACGAGTCCGGCGAAGGACCGCACGTGCTCGCCGGGATCCTCCCCGCGGAGCTCGCTGCCAAGCTCGGCGCTGGCGTAGGCGGTGGAGCCGTCACTCATCGGTGGGCTCGCCTCCGTCGGTCGCTGCCGGTAGCTCGCCGTCGACCTCGCTGGTATCGGGGATCGCGGCATCGAGGTCGCCGGGCGTCGCCTGATCGCCGGCGTCGGCGCCGTTGCCCTTCTCTGCGCTGCGGGTCTCGGGGTGGAGGTCCTCGGGCAGTTCCTCCTCGACGACTTCGGAAATCGTCGAGCCGCTCCCGAGGTCGGGCGCGACCTGCTCGTCGAGGAGCGCCTGCTGGGCGTCGGCTCGCTCGCGATCGAGCGCCCCGACGATCTGGGAGTAGCAACGGATCGCCCGCTCGCCGCCTCACTCCACCGCGACCGTCTCCCCAGCGCACGCTCCGATACCGGGTCCAGCACCCCCCGTTCTCCCGCCGCTGGTCGCGAGCGACCGGTCGCTACGGACTCTCGAGGAACTTCGCCCAACGCTCGACGCCCCGGGACACCTCAGTCCAGCTCCCTCGCGCCCGCCTCCGCGGCATCCATCGCGGCCTCGTCGAACCCCTTCCCCACCAGCCAGACGCCGAATGCGAGTTCGAACAGGCCGCCGGGCACGAAGGTCACCACGCCGACCGCGACGCCGAGGAGTTCCAGCGCAGCACCGGCGGCCAGGACCACGTAGCCGAGGAAGCCCCAGGCGGCCAGCAGCGGCGGGACGAGCCGCGTCCGGTAGAGCAGGGAGCAAAACGGCAGGCTGCCGACGCCGAGGGCGAGCATCCCCACCTGGTAGCCGAGGTCGTTGCCGCGGATCGCGACCTCGGCCAGCGCTTCGAGTGTGGCCGCGTCCGCGCCGCCGCCGGCCGCGTGGGCGTCGGCCAGTGGGACCAGGAGCAACAGGAACACGACGCCGGTCGCCAGGAGCACGGCCTCGACGATCCTCGCGCTCAGGTAGGCGTACGCGGTCGTCGGGCTGTGTCGGCGCAGGATCGGGAGCAACAGCACGCCGATCCCCACGACGACGGCAGAGTTCACCAGCATGAGCAGTGCGCCCGCCGCGAATCTGGTCTCGGCGTCGGCCACCTCGAGGAGGGTATCCTCGGCGGCGAGGGGCGGTTCGACGAGCCCGCTCCCGCCGCCGTAGGTCACCATCGCGGCGAGGAAGCCCCCGCCGACCGCGATCGCGGTCCACCGTGTCGTGTCCATGGGGAATCGTGCGTTCTCGGAGTGACTGTCGTGGTCCGGGGGAGCGCGCTCCGGCGTGGCCGGGTCCGCTCCCCGCGTGTGCCACTCGCTCTCGTGGTGGAGACTGCGAGAGGGGATATAATGACTCCGGTTCCTCCGGGGCCGGGATCCCCCGCGAGCCCCGTCATACTTTACTCCGGCGCCTGCGTGTTGGGACCATGCCACGCGAGCTCCTCGTGCTCCACGTCGACGACGAGCCCCAGTTCGTCGACCTGGCGTCGACCTTCCTCGAGCGCGAGGACGGCGCGATGGAGGTGCTGGAGGCGACCAGCGCCGCCGAGGGCCGGGAGCTCCTCGCCGAGCACGCCGTCGACTGCATCGTCTCGGACTACGACATGCCCGGGACCGACGGCATCGAGTTCCTCGAGGCCGTTCGCGAGGACTCCCCCGAACTGCCCTTCATCCTCTACACCGGCAAGGGCTCGGAGGAGGTCGCCAGCGACGCCATCTCGGCGGGCGTCACCGACTACCTCCAGAAGGGGACCGACACCAGCCAGTACGCCGTGCTCGCCAACCGGATCCGCAACGCCGCCGAGGGCTACCGGGCCGAACGACAGCTGAAGGACAGCCAGCAGCGCCTGGACCTGTTCGTCGAGCAGTCGCCACTGGGCGTGATCCGGTGGGACGAGGCCTTCGACCTCGCGCGGATGAACCCGGCCGCCGAGGAGATCCTGGGCTACGAGGAGGCCGACCTCGTGGGGGAGTCCTGGCAGGCGATCGTCCCCGAGTCCGACCGGGCGGCCGTGGACGCCGTGGTCGAGGGCCTCCTGGAGGACGCCGGGGGCTACCACAGCGTCAACGAGAACGTTCGCAAGGACGGCGAGCGGATCGTCTGCGAGTGGCACAACCGTGTGATCACCGACGAGGCCGGCGAGGTCGTCGCCATCTACTCGCAGTTCCAGGACGTGACCGAGCAGCGACGCCAGGAGCGCCACTTCGAGGCCATCTTCCAGAACTCCCTGACCTTCCTCGGGCTGCTCGAACCCGACGGCACCGTCGTCGAGATCAACGAGGCGTCGCTGTCGTTCGGCGACCTGGACAGGGAGGCCGTCGTCGGCGAACCCTTCTGGGAGATGCCCGTCGTCGCGCGGGAGGAGGCGGTGCGGGAGACGGTCCGGGAGGGGATCGAGCGGGCGCAATCGGGCGAACAGTTCCGGGACGAACTCCGAGTGCGCGGGAGCGAGGGTGCAGCCGTCTTCGACTTCTCCATCCGTCCGGTCACCGACGACGACGGCGAGGTCGTCCTGCTCGTGCCCGAGGGCCGTGACGTCACGGCCCGCGAGGAGTCTCGCCACGAGCTGGACGCCGTCATCGACAACCTCCCAGGCTACGTCTACCGCCACCGCTACGAGGAGGGCTGGCCCCTGGAGTTCGTCAAGGGGTCCGCCGAGCCGATCACGGGCTACACCGCCGAGGAGCTGACCCAGGAGATCGTGCTGGCCGAGGAGACCATCCACCCCGAGGATCGGGAGGCGGTTCGGGCGGGCGTCGAGGCCGGCCTCGAGGCCGAGGGCCACTACGACCTCACCTACCGCATCCACGCGAAGGACGGCGAGGTTCGGTGGATCCGCGACCAGGGCCGACTCGTCGAGCATCCGGCATCGGGTCGGGAGTTCCTCGATGGCTTCGTCACGGACGTCACCGACCGCGAGCGCCGCGAGCAGGACCTCCAGCGCACGACGACGGTGCAGTCGACGCTGCTTGCGGCCCTGCCCGTGGGCGTCCTCGCGGAGGACGAGGACCGCGAGGTCCTCGCGGTCAACGAACGGTTCCTCGAACTCTTCGACGTCACGACGACGCCGGCCGACCTCGCGGGTGCCGACTGCGCCCAGCTGGCCCGGGACGCGAGCGAGCACTTCGCCGACCCCGAGGCGTTTCTCGAGGGGATCGAGGCGCTGATCGAGACGCCCAGGCCAGTGGACGGCGAGGAGTTCGAGCTCCTCGACGGCCGCACGCTCGAGCGAGCCCACCGGCCGATCGACCTTCCCGAAGGCGGCGGCCACCTCTGGCTCTACCGCGACGTCACCGCCCAGCGGGCCTACGAGGGCCGCCTCGAGCGTCAGAACGACCGCCTCGAGGAGTTCGCCAGGGTGGTCTCCCACGACCTCCGGACGCCGCTCTCGGTGGCGGAGGGTCGCCTCGAGATGGCCCAGGAGGAGTGCGCCAGCGACCACCTCCGGACCGTCGAGGGCGCCCACCGCCGGATGCGCCGGCTGATCGAGGACCTCCTCGAGCTGGCCCGAGAGGGGGAGTCCGCGGTCGAGCGCGAACCGATCGACTTCGCGGAACTTCTCGAGGAGTGCTGGGCGACCGTCGAGACGAACGAGGCGACGCTGGGACTCGAAGTGGATGGGGAGATTCGGGCCGAGCGGACCCGCCTCCGGCAGCTCTTCGAGAACCTGTTCCGGAACGCCGTCCAACACGGCGGCGAGGACGTCACCGTCACGGTCGGCCCCCTCGAGGACGGCTTCTACGTCGCGGACGACGGCGAGGGTCTGCCCCCCGACGACGTCTTCGAGGCCGGCTACTCGACGGCGGCGTCCGGCACCGGCTTCGGCCTCCGGATCGCCCAGCAGGTCGCCCTCGCCCACGACTGGGAGATCGAGGCAACGGCTGGCGAGGACGGCGGCGCCCGCTTCGAGGTCACCGGCGTCGAGTGGGACGGCTGAGCGGCCGGTCGTGGGCCGGCGACCGCTAGCGGCCTCGGCGCCCGCCAGCGGCCGCTGCGACCGCCGGCGGGGTCGGCGACCGCGCCGGTTCCGATGCCGATCTTCCCGGCCAGCGTTCACCCGACCGTCGTCCAGCTGTCCGTCTCGGCGCTCTCGGCCAGCGCGTCGATCGTCCGCATGGTCCCCAGGGTATCCTCGCGGCCGACGAGTGGCTCCTCCCCACGTTCGACGGCCTCCGTGAACCCCTCGACCTCGAGCGTGTACTGATCGACGGCGTCGAACGTCTCCGTGACCTCCCGCCCGTCCACGGAGTACGTCAGCGACGGCTCGGTCGCGGGCGTGACGTCGAAGGTGTCTGTCGCCTCGAGCCAGCCGTCGACGGTCTCGACGCGGTAGTGCTGGACGCTCTCGGTGTCGAAGCCGCAGTGGACGCGGCCGGTGACGCCGTCGGGGTCCCCGCGAGACGACGTCGAGCGGGGGCTCGTCGAACCGCGTTCGACGGCGTACTCGAGGAGCCCCGAGAGCTGGGTGTCGACGCCGGACTCGCGGGTGTCGGCCGAACTCGCGACGGCCCGCTCGGGCTCGCCGAGGAAGCCTCGGACGGCGCTCACGGCGTAGCAGCCGACGTCCATCAGGCTCCCGCCGGCGAGGTCGGGATCGAGCCGAATGTCCGATTCGTGGCCCGGCCAGCGCATGTTGAACGTGAAGGAGGCCGTCGCCGAGCGGACCTCGCCCAGCTCCTCGGCGACGATCTCGCGGGCCCGGATCGTCCGCGGGTGGAACCGGTACATGAACGCCTCCATGAGCGTGACGCCGGCGTCCTCGCAGTACGCGAAGAGGTCGGCAGCCTCCGCGGCGTCGACGGCGAGGGGCTTCTCACAGAGCACGTGGAGGCCGTGGTCGGCCGCCCTCCGGGTCCACTCGGCGTGCAGCGCGTTGGGCAGCGGGTTGTAGACGGCGTCGATGCCCTCGTCCGCGAACAGCGCCTCGTAGCTGCCGTAGGCCCGCTCGATGCCCAGCTCGTCGGCGACCGCCCGGGCGCGGTCGCCGTCCCGGGAGGCGATCGCAGCCACCCGGTGGTCGCTCTTCTGGATGCCGGGGATCACGTCCTCGCGAGCGATCTGGGCCGTGGAGATGACGCCGAAGTCCATGGCCGGGACGAGGGCCCGCGCGCCGATAAAGCTACGCCGGCCAGGCCCGGGGCGGGATCGACGAACTGCTCCGCGAGCAGTCCCGGCGCCCCACGTCGACGCCCGCCGGCGGGAACAGTTTCACTTCCACCGCCTGCCCGAGACTCGCAGTCATAACCTCCACCGCCCTCGGTCTACCCATGCCACTGGACATCGACCGATCGGAGGCGACGGACCGCTGGCGGTTCGTCTGTCCCTCGGGCCACCGCACCTGGGAGCCCATGGCGCGGCACTTCTGGTGCAAGTCCTGTGCCGATGCGGCGCGCAGCGGCCCCGGCGGCCCGGACCCGACCTTCGACGCCCTCCGGGACACGCGCACCGGCGACCTCCTCGAGCGCGAGGAGGTCCGCTTCGTCGAGGAACCCGGCGAGGTGACGCGCCCGTGAGCGTGGACCGCCCTGCGGACCCCGAGCCGTCGACCGCCGTGACGCAGGTCGTCGCGGCCGAGGAACCGTCAGCACCGGCCGAGCGCTTCCGCGTCGACTGCGCGGCGTGTGGCTGGCTCCTCTCCGACCGTCCGACGGCCGTCTTCGAACGCGCCGCGGCCTACCGCCGGGCGGGTGCTCACGAGGCCGAGCGCGCCGCCGGCCACGACTGTGCGGTGTCACGGGTTCCCGCCGGGCCGGGGGAGGGGTCGCGGTGACCTGCCCCAGCTGCGGCGGCCGCGTCCGCGAGGAGGCGCCCTGTCCGTACTGTCCGGTGTGTGGCTGGTCGGCCTGTTACACCGGCCCCGCCTGAGCGCCGGTCGAGGCTTCTGCACGCCGCCGCGACCGCTCCGTGCCCGGTCGGTCCCCGTTCAGTCCCCGTCCAGTCCCCGCTCCGTGAGGGCGTGGTGGGCGAGGGCGGTGACCGCGCGGCCGTCCCGGAGGTCGTCCGCGAGCGCGGCGGCCCGGAGGTCGGCCAGCGGTGCCGTGTCGACCCGGATCGACTCGACCTCGTCGAGGTCCTGGTCGCCGGCGGGCGCACACTCCCGCGCGAGGAAGTAGTGCAACACGGAGTTCGCGATCCCGTTGACCGGCTCCGTCGAGAGCAACGCCTCGACGGCGCCGGCCTCGTAGCCGGTCTCCTCGCGGAGCTCGCGCCGCGCGGCGGTCTCGAGGTCCACGTCGTCGTCCTCGACGGAGCCCACGGGCAGCCCGCGGTTCACGCGGCCGACGGCCTGGCGCCACTCCTCGATGACCACCGCTTCGCGGACGTCTCGATCGGCGCGGTGCTCGGGGGCGACCAGCGGGAGGATCACGACCGCCGGCGGCTCGGTGAGGTAGTCGAAGTCCGTCTCCGTCCCGTCGGGGAGCCGGACGTCGTCGTGCACGACCTCGAAGCCGGGGCACTCGTAGGCGACCGTCGAGGACAGCGTCTCCCAGGCGAGTTCGTCGGACATGGGACTGCCTCGACCCCTGCCGAAATGAGTGGTTCGCTTGCACGCCCCGGCTACGTCACGCGGAGGAGGTCCGTCGCGCCGACGGACTCGGTCACCATCCACGCGAGGAAGAGGAGGTACGCGAGGATGAGTGCCAGGGACTCCCAGCGAGCCAGCGTGAGGTCCGTCCGGAGGAAGGCAAAGAGCACCACGGTCGCGAGGGTCAACACGCCGAACAGGGGCAGCGCCACCGAGAAGTTCACGGCGACGCTCCCGACGATGAGCACGCCGATCGGGATCGCCACCAGCAGGTCGAAGGTGTTCGAGCCCAGCACGTTGCCGAGACTCGTCGTCGCGTGCCCGCCCGCCGCCGACTTGATGCTCACCAGCGTGTCGGGGAGGCTCGTCGCGGCGGCGAGGATCGTCACGCCCGCGAGGAACTCGGGGACGCCGTAGGTGTGGCCCAGCGACTCGATGCTGCCGACGAGGGACTCGACGGCGACGACGATCACGAGCAGCCCGGCCGCGAGGAGGAGCCACGCCCGGCGGACGTCGATCCCCCCGACGACTGGCGCGTCGTGGTCGGCGACGTCCTGCCACTGGATGAAGAGGTAGAGGCCATAGAGCAAGAGCGGGATCGCGGCGAGTGGCCGCGTCAGCTCGCCGGTCAGTACCGGCGCGTCCTCGACGGGCTCGTAGATCACCGCGAGCGCGAGGGTGATGATCAGCCCCGAGACCGCGATCATGTAGAACTGCGCCTCCTTGTAGACGATCGCCCGGTCGACGTCGAGGACGTCCCGCTCGGTCGCGAGGTTCGACAGCGCCGGGATCACGAGCACGTTGAACAGCGCCGAGCCGACGATGGCGCCGACGCCGAGGTCGAAGGCGCCCGCGAGCGCGGCGACGACGACGCTCGCCAGCTCGGGGAAGCTCGAGCCCACCGCCACGACCACCGATCCCTGGACCACGGCCGGGAGGCCGTAGTGGGCCGCCAGCTTCCCGGCGGACTCCTCGAGCCACGCGCTGCCGATCCAGATCGCGATCGACGCGACGGCGATCACGCCGAGGTGGACCGGCGTGACGTCGGGGAGCAGGCCACCGAGGACCATCGGCCCGGAATTTCGGTGCGTCCTACAAGTGTCTACTCCCCGGGAACGCGCCGGAGCCGGAATCAGTGGATCGTCCGGGGCGCGTGTCCGCCCGGCTGGTTCGCCGGCGCGCCGGACCGATCAGTCGTACTCGTAGAAGCCCTCGCCCGTCTTCTTCCCCAGCGCGCCGGCCTCGACCTTGCGTTTGAGGAGGTAGGCGGGCCGGAAGCGCTCGCCCAGCTCCTCGTGGAGCGTCTCGGAGGCCTCCAGGCAGACGTCCAGGCCGACGTGGTCGGCGAGTTCGAGGGGCCCCATCGGGACGTTGGTGCCCAGCTCCATCCCGCGGTCGACGTCGGCCTTCGACGCGACGCCCTCGTCGTAGGCCCGGATCCCCTCGTTGATCCAGGGCAGCAGGATCCGGTTGACGACGAAGCCCGGCTTGTCGTCGGCCTCCCAGGTCTCCTTGCCGAGGTCCTCGGCGACGGCGTGCGCGAGGTCGACGGTCTCGGGGGTCGTGTGCTCCCCGACGACGACCTCGACGCCGGTCATGATCGGCACGGGGTTCATGAAGTGGAGCCCGACGACCAGGTCGGGGCGATCCGTGGCCGCGGCGATCGACGTGATCGAGAGCGTGCTCGTGTTCGTGGCGAGTGCGACGTCGTCGTCGAGCACGCGATCGAGGTCGCCGAAGACCGCCTCCTTGACCTCGAGGTCCTCGACGACGGCCTCGACGGCGAAGTCACAGGGCGCGAGGTCCTCGATCTCGGTCGTGCCGTCGATGCGGTCGAGGATGCCGTCGGGGGAGCGGCCCGCGGGGAGCCCATCGCGATCCTCCAGGCGCTGGAGGCTCTCCTCCATGCGCTCGAAGCCGTCCTCGACGAGGCTCCGGTTGACGTCCCGCAGCGCGACCTCGTAGCCGGCGGTGGCGAAGACCTGTGCGATCCCGGCACCCATCGTGCCCGCGCCGACGACGGCGACGCGATCGACCTCCTGGAGGGCTCTGACCATCATCTGGATTGAGGGTCGGCCCTGGCCTAAGGGTGGCGGTGCGAGGAGATTGGATTGGTGGGCGAGGGGCTACGGCGGTTGCTCGCTCCGAAAGCCCCCGATCGCTCGACTCGGGCGACTTGCTGCGCGCTTCGTTCGCTGCGCTCACTCAGTGCTTGCTGCGTCGTCCTTCGCCGAGCGATCACCGGGAGACCGGAGGTCTCCCGAGCAATCGGGCGCTTCGCGCCCGACGACGGCCCCTTTCGATGTCCCACCCACCGCAGCCTCAGCCTCCCCAACCGATTGCGCCGAGAGACTCGCGTGGCTCGTCTCTCGAGCCTGCGCTCACTTCGGTCGCGCAGACGCCGGAAGACGTTCCTGCTCGCTTCGCTCGCAGGCTGC